>Ga0214919_10001718_pt1 | contig 35413 bp, 30 predicted proteins | sample LL1503_MetaG_FD_177994 | JGI IMG/M metagenome (GOLD analysis project Ga0214919, IMG submission 177994) | Freshwater microbial communities from Lake Lanier, Atlanta, Georgia, United States - LL-1503 | ecosystem: Environmental > Aquatic > Freshwater > Lake | place: USA: Georgia | collected...
AATCGTATGAAAATACCTATTTTACCATTAGAACGCCAAGACTATATAATTAATACTATTAATAATTTAGAGATTGTTATTAACAGATGGGACAATGATATTGCAGAGTTAAAAAAAGAAGATATATTAAATTTTACAGCATATTTAGTATCAGCACATAATAAACTATAAAATAAAATCTAATTAATATACATTTATATACATTATTTACTATAATAATATAAGTCAGTATTTAATGGTATTTTATTATCAATATTAACTACTTTAATATGTAATTGATATTGTGTAATTTTTTTTTGTAAAACATTAATACTATAATTTAATGATTGTGCTATAGTATGTAAATGTTTATTATATGCGTCATTACATTCTTCAATTGTATTATAATAATGGTTATTGTCTCTGGCGTTAATATCTTTAAAACAGAATTTTTTATATCTTATTCTTATTTCACCTAATAATGGCATCCATTCATTATCTGGTTTATTATTTCTAAATGTATTATATGTTTCCGCATTATACACACTATTTCTAGCTAAATATTTAATAAATTCATTATATTTACCATAATATGTTGTGCTTAATTCTCTACATATAGCAGATGGTATGCACGCAGTTTCCGCATTATCTGGTTCTGGTAGTGGTAGTGGTGGTTGTGGTTGTGGTTGTGGTTGTAGTGGCTTTGGTGGTTTATGTGATTGAATAACACCATCAATAATATCTTTACCGCATTCACCTATTATAAATAATAGAAATTCGCGTAAATTTCTAAATGCGTTTTCGTAATATGTATTTTCTTTATCTATTTCTAATTGTAATAACATTTTTTTACTATATTTTATATTTGTGGCGCCCCCATCAGTTGCAGTTTTTTCAAGTATTTCTTTATCAGTATTATTTATAGTTTCATTTAATAAGTTATATTTATAAATTGGTATAACAACGTGTAATAATTTATCTGGATATACGGCATAATTATTGCGTAAACCTCTACCCATTATTTGCCTTATATCTATATCACTATTTCGCATATCCCCAAAACATAACATATCTATAAAAACATTATCATATCCATAGCTTAATTTATCACAAGTAATAATAATACACGGTTCTTTACAGTCTTCAAAAAGTGTTAAATTTGTATCATCTGGTGAATACTGACGGCAATCTAAAATGCTATTTTTAATACTATTAGAATTAATAGATGATTTAATATCACTTATATAAATAAATGTTTTATAAGTGGTATAAGTGTTTTTCATTTGCATATAAAAGTCTCTAGCACGATATTGCGTATTAAAATATATTATACCTTTTTTTTTATTATAGGTTCTCATTGTTGCAACAACAAATTCACATAAATTTAATTGTATTTTCTTAGGCGTATGCGATTTACGTGTTGGTGCCTTTGTTTTCGTTGCTATAGGTGCTATAGGTGCTATAGGTGCTATAGGTTCTATAGGTGCTATAGGTGCTATTGGTGCTATTGGTGCTATTGGTGATAGTGTAGTTTGTTCTGGTGGTGTGATATTTTCTAATTTTTTAATAATTACATCAAAATCACATAATATATGTTTGTTAATTAAATCATATATTTGTACATAATCAATTATATTACCAAATATATTACTGTGTAAATTGCTACTGGGTGTAGCAGTTGCAAATAGTATTTTTTCAATAAACTTTGTAGCATTAGTTGTATGCGTATTAACTTTTGCACTAGCATTTAATAATAAGTTTTTAAAATCCATATTAGTATCTATAGTATGCTTTGGATTTATATTATCCCCCCAATTTTCAATATAGTGTGCTTCATCACATACTAATAAATTTATAATAATATTATGTTTATATAATTGCGGTATTAAACTTTTACAAGATTGATAACATACAAAAATTAATAATGGTGTATGACTATTTTTAATAACATTATGTAATTTTGAAAATCTACTATTACTATTATCTAGGTTATCTAGGTTATCGGGGTTATCGGGGTTATCGGTGTTATCGGTGTTATCGGTGTTATCGGTGTTATCGGTGTTATCGGTGTTATTGGTGTTATCTGGATTATCAAATATATTATTAGTGCTAGTATCTGGACTATAATTATAAGTTGTATATTTAATATTTGTTAAAAAGTTTGTATATTTAGAATCATTAGATTGCTTATTTAAATTGCGCCTAGGTGTTAACCATAATATTATAGGCGATTTAATAATATTAATAATCTTATACAATAAAACTGTTTTACCAAAACCTGTAGGTGCTTTTATTAATACTCTATTAAATAATTCGTCATTACTTAAATCGCGCAAAGCATCCTCAATATATAATGTTTGTTTTTCATTTCTAAAAGGTTCGACAACTAATTTATTATATATAGCAATTATATTTTGTTTTAGTTTATTATTAGTATTATTTTTGCATCCTTCACTATCCAATATTTCATCTAATGTTTTATTAGTATCGGTGTATTCTTTAATAATTGATGTTAATAAGTCATTAGGATCTTGATGTAATAATTTAACTTGTGATGATATCAAACGTGCAATTTGCGGTTGCTGTTGCTGTTGCGTTTGTGTTTCCATAGTATCTATTTATATACTATATTATATTATATACTTTATATACTTTATACACTTTATAAATGTTTATAAATGTGTTATGGTTTGCTAGATATATTATATAAGTATTTCAATTTTATTTAACACAATATACTACAATATACCATAATATACTACAATATACCACAATATACTACAATATAATAAACACAATAATATAAAACTATATTATATAATCTAATTATAACAGTGATTGTAAAAATGAATACATCAATTGAAAGCATATATATACTTATTAAAAAACATTGTATTAATAATTATAATAAATCATATGAAAATATATTTACAGTTGAATATATAAATGAATTATTTACAAAATATAATAATCATAGCGATGCGCAAAAAATAGCATATTGTTTAAAAACACTAAATAATATTGGTATAGATTATAGTATTAATATTAATCCTCTAGATAATATTAAAAGTAAAACAATAATTAATCGTAATGATGACACATTTAAAAGTGAAGTTAAAGCACTTTTTAATAAGTGTATTATATGTGATGATGACAATACAAATTGTTGTTTAGAGTGTTGTGAAGTTGCACATATTTGGGATTTTGCTAAATGTGATAATGAAAATGATAAATATAATAGTTATAATGGATTATTAATGTGTGCTAATATGCATACATTATTTGATAAAGATTTAATAAAATTAAATTGTAAGGATGATAAGGATGATAAGGATGGCGCATTATCTGTATTTATAAGTATTGATACTAGTATGATAAATTATCCAATTTATAAATATAACAATAAAAAAATAATATTATGTAAGCAAAATTTACAATATTTAATAAAACGTTATGAAGTAAAATAATAATTTTTAACATTTTTCAAACTTTTAACATTTTTATTTACAAACATATTTTATACCTATAACTATATCTATTATTATTATAAAATATATTATATTATAATAAGAAATATATTATATAATATTTTATTATTTAGATTAAGATTAGAATAACATCTCCCAGGATACATTTAGATAAACATAATAATAATAATTATAAATAATTATAAATAATGTCATCATCAATCCAAAAACAAACCCAATCCCAGACCCAGAACCCACAACAACATATATTTATAAAATGTATATTAATATTTATTTTATATATATTATTTGATTTACCATTTCTATATTATAATGCTGATAAGTATAAAAAAGAGACACTGGCAATAAGCAATAAACCATATACAAAAAGATATTATTCCGCTGTTGCTGTATATGTTGCTTTAACTATTGGTATAGTTGTGCTTGTATTACCACATATAAATATAGAATTATCATCCACAAATAAAGCAAATAATACATTAACATCATCTATAGTATCTAATATTATTAAAAATTCTATATTATATGGTGGTATATTTGGTTTAACTGCATACGCAACATTTGATTTTACTACACACTTTATGTTTGAAGGTTGGACATTAAGAACAAGTATAATAGACACTATTTGGGGTGGAGTATTGAGTAGTATCGTAACAATATTAATATCATTAATTAACGTAAAATATTTGTTATAAAATTTATATTTAATATAATTTAATAATAATTAAAATCTTTTTATAATTTAATAATAATTAAAATCTTTTTATAATTTAATAATAATTAAAATCTTTTTATAATTTAATAATAATTAAAATCTTTTTATAATTTAATAATAATTAAAATCTTTTTATCATTATGAATAAACTAGTTAAAAATAAAACGCAACATAATACCACACACTTTCGTAATACGAAAGCTCGGCGCCAAACAAGAAACCGTTTGAGACGCAACAGAAAAACTATGGTGGGGGGAGCGGCTAGAGCTAATAAGTTTAGAGAGGCAGCGAAAGCGGTATCGACAGCTAAGGTTGAGGTTGAGAAAAATCAACCTGAGAGTGGGACAAATCCAGCTGGGCTTGGGACTAGTGTTATAACGGTGGGACCTGTCAATTCGTCTGCTGATATTGATTCTGAACTGCTCGAACAGATGGATTTTAGCAGCAAAGTTAAAGCACCACCAAGCTTAACATTAAAAGGATTGGGATTGATTAAGGAGAAGAATACTGATGAGGAGGCGAAGACGATTGTTGCTGAGGAGGCGGCGGCGAAAAAGGCTGTTGAGGAGGCGGCGGCGAAAAAGGCTGTTGAGGAGGAGAAGAAGAAGAATGCTGAGGAGGCGGCGGCGAAGAAGATTGTTGATGAGGCGGCGACTGCGGAGAAGAAGAAGGCTGATGAGGCGGTGGCTGCGAAGAAGATTGTTGATGAGGCGGCGGCGCGGCAGAAGGCTGTTGAGGAGGAGGCTACGCGGCAGAAGAAGGCAGAGGAGGTGCTGCAGAAGCAGAAGATTGTTGATGATGCGGCGGCGGCGGCGGCGAAAAAGGCTGTTGAGGAGACGGCGACGAAGACGATTGTTGCTGAGAAGGCGGCTGCGGAGAAGGCGCCGACGAAGACGATTGTTGTTGCGAAGGCGGCCGATACTGATGACACAGAAGCCTTGGCAGCTGCAGCTGTCACTGCCAAGAATGCATTGGATGCATCAAAAGTTGCTGCCAAGAATGCATTGGATGCATCAAACGTTGCGGCAGCGGCCGTGACCGTGGCCGAGACCGCTGCCGCTACCGCTGCGACCGCGGTCGCAGCGGCCAAGGCCGAGGTCACGGTCGCTGCCGAGGCCTTGACCAAGGCCTTTGCCGATGCCTCGGCCTTGTCCGAGGCCGTTACCGATACCGATACCGAGGCAGCTGCCTTGGCAGCTGCCAAGGCCGATGCAGCGGTCGAGGCAGCGGTCGAGGCCGAGGCCTTGGCCGAGGCCAATGCCTTGGCAGCGGGCAAGGCTGCGAAAATGGCATCGCAAAAGGCCGAATCCGCGAAGAGATTTGCCAAGAGTGCCGATCTCTTGACCAAGCGCACGGCCGATGAGGCTACAGCCTTGGCTGCTGCCTTGGTTGTGGCCAAGGCCGATGAGGCCAAGGCCAAGGCCGAGGCTTCCTCCAAAGTATCCATTAAAAGAACAGAATTAAGCAAAATACCGAGTGCATTAAATAATGCAAATATAACCGGATTTTGTAAAACTATAAGCGTTGAGTGTAATAACATAATCAATGACTATCAAACCAAAGTCAATAACGTAAATGACATACTCACTAAAATACTTAGCGCAAGCAGCGTATCCAGTGCATAAAATACGACGATTATCAATCACAATAAACCACAAATAACTTAATAGCAGAATGCAAAACAATCATAAAACCGATAACCAAAAATCATAACAGCGTACACCGCATACACCGCATACATCGCCAAACATCTAAAACAAAAATCATAACAGCATACCATACATACAAAATACATACAAAATACATACAAAATGCATACAACATCATACAATACATACAACACATTTACAGGTATTAATGTATCAATATACACCCCATCCACCTAATCATTTTAGTTTTAGTTTAATTTGTATTTATGATTTCTTAAATAAATTGTTTTGTATAATTTTACACAATTTCAATTAATATGTAATCTATAATATCTAATCCGCAAATTATTAAAATAGTTTATATTATACAAAGTGTATAAGTTTTATCATAATTATGGTAATTATATAATAATATATATATTAATATATAATAGTTTATAATAATTTTTTAATTTTTTATATTATACTTAAAATGACATCATTAAATGTTCCTATAGATTTGCCAATATCGTTATATCTGTTAAAACAATGTAAATTATGGGTATGGGATTTTGATGACACATTGATAGATACTAAAACATATTTTAAAAAACATATGGAACCCGAAACAATATTAAAACGCACTGATGATGAATTAACTAAAGATATACCACAATGGAAATATTTTCGTAGATTAGTAGAATATTTAGTAATGAATGGTAGATATGTTGGTATAGCAAGTTTTGGTACATATGAAATAATACAGGCATATATGCAACGTATTATGGGATTTAATCAGCATTATTTTACAAAAAGTAATATTGTTGCACCGTGTTATAGTGCACGCAATTCATTTAGATTTAATTTACCACCTAATAAAAATGAATATATATATTCATTAATGCGGGTATATAGGGTTCAAGATTTCAAACGTGTTGTATTATTCGATGATAAACCGAGTAATATTGCCGATGCAATTGCAATTGGTATTATTGCTATACAAATTGCAACGCTTGCGAATGGGGATAACCCCAATTCAAATAACATTTTTTTTGGTCCGTGGGTAATGTCTGAATTTGATAAGCAAATAAATACATTATGCGGTTCAGGATATAAACAAAAACACCACGCATCAGATAACACCGATAACACTGATAACACTGATAACACCGATAACACCGATAACACCGATAGCAATAATAAAAAAAAACAACATAAATCAGAAGATATATTAATAGAATATTCTAATTTACCTATTGAGGATATTGATTTTGGAACAGGTATAAGAGCAAAAAATAATTATTTTCAAGAACCATATGTATTAGGTATAAGTAATAAACAACTATATAATAATAGACCGCAACAAGCATTTGGAACCGGTATCGGTAATCGTAAGATATTAACAAAACCATCATATAAATGGAATGCATATAAAACATCAGCAATTAACATCCCACAATGGCAAAATGGTAATTATGTTAATGTACCGAATTTAGTAAAAACGGATGGATATTGGGATAAAGAATCTTCAACGTGTGCAACAACATCATCGTTATTATCAGAAACTTCTGCATCTACTGATACTGATACTGATACTGATACTACGGAACACTTTACAAATAATAATTATTCTAATTCATCAGGTTGCAATTGCAAACCATATAATATTAAATGGGTTATATTATTAATTATTATAATTTTATTAATATGTATAGGAATAGTTAGAATATAATAAATATAATAATTTAATTTAATTTAATTTATGTTTTTTGAGCATAGTGCGACGCTTCATATGTGTTTTGCGTGTGCGTAGTTTTTTATTATGTGATTTATGCGAACGAACGCACTTATTACGTATAATATGTTTTTGTTTTTTTGTAAGTATTGTTCGCTTACCACCCTTTGCAGGCACATTTGCATAAATTGCAGTTTGTTTGGTATTGTTTAACGGTGTAAGATTTGCATACACGGGTTCTTGTGCTTGTGCATTTAAACTCGTTTTTGAGTTTATTATATTTAATTTAGCATTAGCATTAACAGTAGCAGTATTAACAGTAGAAATAGCAGTAGCAATAGCATTCTTAGCATTAGCATTAGCATTATTTTTAGTTGCCTCTGATAAATCAGCATTAATATCAGAGGCACATTCTGTGTAAAACTGAGTATTTACATCTTCTATTAATGCTTGTTTACCATTATTAAACTGTGTATCAAGTAGTGATTTTTGTGCGTCAAATTCGGTTTGTGTTAATTTAAGTGTTTTATTATTTACGTTAATTGTGCTTGCTTGTGTGTGTTGTTCGGAAACTGGTTTAAGTCTTTCATTAAGATTTTTTACAGCGTTATCATATTCTTGCTTAAGAGTATCATATTTAGTTTTTGTATGTGGTAATATTGTGTTTTCTAAATATGCAATACGTTTTTGAACATGTTGCGGATCTCCTATAAAAGCATTTGGTACAAATGTCTTCCATATTTCGCTGGTATTAATACCTAATAGGTCTTTTAAAAATGAAAATTGTTGTGCTTTATCGGCTATGGCAGTTAATTTGTTTTTATGTTCTTCTATTTCTGTTGCATTACGTTTATAACTAATATATGTTTGATATAAGGCATCAGCTTTTACATTTGCTTGTTGTGTTGCTTTTTTTATAGTTTTTGTGTTTTCTGGAGTTGATGCTGTTGTTATGTTTGCTGATGCTGGTTTTACTGTTGATGTGTTTGCTGGGTTTATTGCTGGGTTTATTGTGTTTGTTGGTTTTATTGCTGTGTTTGCTGTTGTTGTGTTTGCTGTTGCTGGTTTTACTGCTGATGTGTTTTGTGATAATGTAGGGTGCGATTCGTTCGGTTTATTTAACTCGCTAATTGTAGCTACTAACTGTGTCGTGTTTGTTTGACTTTTAATAATGTTTGCAGTTGGCTCAGGCACATGAATTGATTGTAGAGATTGTCCTATGTTTGTATTGGCACTAGGTGGTGGTTCTGGTAACTTTGGATTTTGTGATTCTGTTTTTAGTACATTTGGTGCTACTGCTACGTTTGTGTTTGCTACTTTTGTTTTTGCTACTTTTGTCGGTGCTTCTTGTGCTACTACTTTTGGTGCTACTTCTACTACTTTTTTTTTTGCTACGTTTGTTGTTGCTACGTTTGTTGTTGCTACTTTTGGTGCTACTACTTTTGGTGCTGGTTCTACTACTTTTGTTGCTACTACTTTTTGTGCCATATTTATTATGATTATATTAAGTGTTAAATTATTTTCTTAATATTTAATACTTAATATATAATGCTTAATATATTGTAATATATATATTATTAATTAGATATTATTATTATATATCTCTTATTATTTGTTGTGTAGTAGTAATATTGTGTTGCCTTTTTAATACAACCTGGATTTTTTTAGGTGTTTGTTTATTAGTTTTCATTTCAATAATAAAATTTTTAATAGTATCTGTAATAGTATTACTAGAACTACTACTAGAACTACTACTAGAACTAGAACTATTACCAGAACTACTACTAGAACTACTACCAGAACTACTACTAGAACTACTATTATCATTAGAACCTATTTTTTGCTGTTTTTTATTAACCCATTTATATTTTAATTCTATACCTTTGCTTGTTGTAATATAACCATTAATATTTAATGTAGATGGTGTACTATGAACGGATTGATGACACATTTTACATAATGATATTAAATTCCATAATTTATTTTTATTGAATATACCAAATTCATAATTATCTATTAAACCGCACGAATTTGCATCGCATTGTTGTGATATATGATGGACATCGCACGCTTTAGTATTATTACATATTTCACATAAAGCAACTATTTTATGCGAATTATATTTTGTATCTAAATTTATATTAAATGTATTTAATATTTCACTCTCTGGGGTTTCTATTCCAATATCGCCACCTGCCTTATATTCAATCGCGGGATTTATAAAATCCCGCATACCATCACGTATCAGTTTTGCCCGTATTAAAAAATCTCTATCCATATTCATTGCCTCACATACTAATATTCCATATGATTTCGGACCATTACCCGATAATAATGTTCTATTATAAATTAATTTAGTAGGATTATGCGGGTCGCGCTCTACTAATAAATGACATAAACGAATTGTACTAATTTCCTTAATACATTTCATTTCTGCTAAAAAATGTAAGTGTGTAGCAAATAAAAAATTACTATTACGTTTTGATAATTCTATTATACCTGATGCAACAATTGCGGTTGCGTCTTCTGTATTTGTTCCTGATGCCAATTCATCACCTAATATAATAGAATTATTATTTGCATATTTTAATATTACCTTAAACTCTTTCATTTCAACTTCAAAACTGCTTAACCCCGCATATAAGTTATCATTATTCATTATACGCGTAAATAAATATTTATAAGGTTTATAAATAAATTTGCTAGCCGGAACATACATGCCCGCTTGTGCCATAATTATATTTATACCAACCGATTTCATTAAACTGCTTTTACCAACCGCATTTATACCAAATAATAATATACCATTTATATTATTATCACCAATTATAATATCATTAGGCACATATTTTGATGTTGTATTAATATGTTCTATAATAGGATGACGCATTTTAATAGCATTAATAAAACTTTTAGGGGCATCGGGACGTATTTCTGGTTTCGTATAACCATTAACAACCGCACTTATAACATTTGAATGAATAACATCAATATTAGCAATAAATTTAGATATTACATTTAACATATCTAATATATCTGGCATAAAAGAATTATCTGGCATATCTGGCATAACTGGTATAACAAAATTATTAGTAATATTTTCTGATAACCATAAATACATTTCATTTTTAGCAAGTTTTCCTATACGGTCAGTATTCACTTTTAATGTTCCATTACTTGTTTTTAACATAGCAATTTCAATTTCCCATTTATTCTCATTCATCTTTAAAAAGTTTAAATCTTTTGAAGTAATAACATAATTACCAATTACGATTTTTGCTTGTGATTGCTTAAAATACTTTTCTAAGATATCTTTCCGCGTTTTATTCGTATATATATGTATTCCTTTAGATGCATTTTCCCCAACATTTATAAGGTATTGAACTGGTGTTTGCTGACTAGTTGTATTATTATTATTATTAAATTTACTATCTATGATTTTAGATAATCCACCTAATAAATTATCTAAAAAATTCTTATCTATATTAATTTCATCTTGTATACTGTCTAGGGTTTTATTAATCCCTTTTACAAATGGGTTGCATTCTACACTATTCCAAATATTACATTGTAAATTATCAACATTAATTTCCGTTTTAAACTTTAACATAAAAGCATTAAATTGCTCTATATATTTATTAGATGGTAATAAATGTTTAATACTAGGACTAGGACTAGGGCTAGGGCTAGGGCTAGGGCTAGAACTATTGATAGGAATAGGGCTAGGACTAGAACTAGAACTAGGACTAGATACTATATTATTAATATATTCATAAACATTATAACATTGTGTTAATGATTGTATATAATTTACGATTTCAAAAGGTTGTATTTTATGTGTAATAATTTTACGTAAATAATTATCAATATTTTTAATAGGTATTAATTTCTGTCGTAATTGATATAATGGCGATCCATACATATCGCCTGCTAGCGACTGATTTAAATAATTCATATGTAAAGTATATACCGCATCAATATTATTATAATGTGTATTTAATATATCTTCATTAGTAATAGGCATTGTTAAACGATTACGCATTAATGCACGCCCCATTGGTGTTTTAGTATTATCTAATAATTCAAGTAAAGATATACGCTTATTATAAACATTTACATTTTCATTATGTGCAATTTTCAAATTATCTATTATATCTAATTGTTCTAATGAATTATTTGCTAACATTAAATATTTATCATTATTAATAATTATTTCTGGTAATGCTAATTTATCAAGAATAGTTTTATCGTGCTTATTTATGAAATCAATTAATAATGCTAATGCTATACGTGTATAAATATGTTCTGATCCATCAATACCTAATTGTTGTGTAATTTCTAATATACCACGAAATCTACTATACACTTTATTAAATAATGCGTCCTGGTAGCATAATTTATGTATTAACTGTAAATCTTTAGTTTGTGTAGTTTGTGTTGCGTCTGAGTTATCTCTATCTCTTATTATTTTAAAATTATTTGATACAGTAAATAAATGTAAAGCATTTATTAAATCGTCATTTGTAAATCCGGGTTGCGTATCATTTATATTTTCTAAATAAATAAATAATTCATTCGGTTTTTTAATAGTTAATAATTTTAATAATTCATCAAATGGGATACTAACATCATTAGATGATGTATTATTTATTGCCATTATACCATTCTCACCAGTTAAACAATTTACAAATGATATACCAATATTTATTTGCGTATATTTATTATTATTATTATTAGTATTGCTAGTAGTATTATTATTAGTATTGCTAGTAGTATTGCTAGTAGTATTATTATTAGTATTGCTAGTATTATTATTAGTATTGCTAGTATTATTATTAGTATTGCCAGTAATATATTTTTTAACCTGGTCTATATATATTATCATTGTAATATTAGAAACACTATCAGAATTAATATTAACACCTGGACTAACGACACATAATTCTTTTCTATCATATTTATTAGTATTACCAACTTTAACTTGTTCAAAAATTACAACAGTCCATCCAAAACGGTCTACTGCTTTTTGAATATATGGATTTACATATGCATCACCTACACCACCCATATATACTTTTATACTTGGATCATCATAAACTGTTTGATGTTTAAGTCCAACTTTTAAATTTACATTATCACAAAATTCCCATACATTACCTTTTTGAGTGCCATCTGTATATAATAAACCATATAATTCATAAAAGTCGCCAACTTGTAATAATAATGTTATTTTGTCTTTATTTAATTTTTCCTTATAGTCTTTTAATATTTCAAAATACTGCTCGACAACCTTTAATGCCATAATTTATGCGTATATAATACAATGTTTAATAATAATATCAATAAAGTATATATAATATGATTAATATGATTAATAATAATTTTAAATTACAATTAAAATATAGGGGTTTATCAATCATTAATGAATAATTACCATATAAATTATATATAAATATTAAAAAATATTAAAAAATATTAAAAAATATTAAAAGGTATAAAAAATATTAAAAAAAAATAAAAAATAAAATAAGGTGTTAGTATTAGTATTATATTTATGTCATTTGTTATTATTTAACTTTATCAGTTTATTCCATTCGCGTATTGTATATTTATTACCCATACTTAAATTACAATTGCTACATATTGGTTTTAAATTTTGTATGTCTAGGGTTCCACCTTTTGAATTTGGGATATCGTGTCCCGTATGATAGTTAAATACATTTATAATATTATTACACCATAATATATAACATTTACTAAAATATACTTCGCCTACATATGTCGTCCATACAAGTTCTTTAATCCGTTTTGGTATGGAATCTTTTTTATATTGTGTATTTAATAATGTGTTTGATTTATCATAATTAATTATGTGTTGTTTTGTATTTACATTTATATGTTCTAGAGGTATATTGTATTGTGTATGTTGTGTATGTTGTGTATATTGATTGTGTTTATTATTTCTAGTTTTAATAGTATTAGTTGTAGTGTTAGTGTTAGTGTTAGTATTAGTGTTAGTTGTAGTATTAGTTATATTTGCTTTTGCATCTAGAATGCTAGGCACATTTGATGATAAATTAGTATGTGTTTGTAGTTGGTGTGTAATTGGTTTATGTGTTAGATTAGGTTGCAATATATTAGTATTATAATATTTGCTAGAATTACAAAATGTATTTACTAGATTATAATTAATTTTATTATAAAAGTATTTGCATACTGTTAATAATGATGTTATATTCATATTTAGATTTATATTTAGATTCAGTTGCGTTTAATTTTATAGTAATATAATTTGTGTATTATTTTTGTTTTTTAAATATTATAAATATTATAAATATTATAAATATTATAAATATTATAAATATTATAAATATTATAATAAAATTATTATGTTATCTAATAATAAAGATTAAAAATTATAGTTTATTATTTTAGTTTAATTTAAATATGTCATCTAAGTCGCGTTCAGTTTCATCAAGCAAGTCTGCATCTTCACGTAAGTCTGCATCTGCATCATCTACAACAAATAAGAAAAAATGTTGTTGGACAACAGTATGCTGTTGTTGTATAGTATTATTTATTATACTTGTATTATTTTATCTAAGCAAACCGAAAGCTGATGGCTTTTATAGTGCTAGTGGTGTGCCCAATTTAAAGGCATCTAGTGGTGAGTGTGTAGTTGCTTTGTTTTATGCCGATTGGTGCCCGCATTGCGTTGCATTTAAACCTGATTTTAAGAAAGCAATGAAAGAATTAAATACAAAAACAAATAAACAAGGTAAAACACTACGTTTAGAAATGGTTGATTGTGATGCAAATAAAGATATTTCTAAAAAATATAATGTAAAAGGGTTTCCTACAGTTAAAATCATCAATGATGATGCATCACAAACTGAATATTCTGGCGAACGTTCTTTTGAAAGTCTTCAAAAGTATTTAATTAGTGATAATTAATGATAATTAATGATAATTAGTGATAATTAGTTAGTTTGCTGTTAGCTGTGCTTTAGTTATTGTGTATGCTATATTAATAATATTATCTATATCTGAGTGTGATGCGCTTAATTTTAAAAATGTCATAATATCACACGGGATTTCAAATATAATTATTTCAGTTGTTTTTATGTTTTTTGTTATTTCTTGTTTATGTATTACATAACTTTTACAAAATGCGTGCATCAATGCATTAAAATAATGTGATAATGATAATTGTTGATAATTATCACACGTTAGCGATGTAAATTTATTTAATAAATATATACCTAAAGTATCTTTATCACTTACAATATCTTTATCTTTATTGTGTAATTGTGATTGTGGTTGCTTTGTTTTGTCTTCATTTATTTTTTCAGTAGTTGATATATTTATAATATGTTCAATTGGTAAATTATCTAATATACCTCCATCACAATACATACAATTATTTATATTAACAGGTTCAAATACAAATGGTATGGCAATTGATGCATTAATTGCTTTGTATATTGGCATATGGGGATTAGTATTCACATCAAGTATATCAAATGTTGATGTTGTTAAATTTGTTACGCCAATTTTTAATTCTATATTATATTTTTCATATATTTGTTTAAATGTTATGTTTTCATCTTGTGTTTTATCTTTAATAGTAGTTTTAATAAACTTCATAATATTTTTACCCGATTCAAATCCTTTTAATTTCATAAAATTAATAATTGATTCTGCTGTAATATTAATATAGTCTTTAAAATTTAATGATTTAATAATATGCTCTAATTCAAGTGCTGTATATCCTAATGTAAAAAATGTGCCAAATATAGCACCAGCACTACAACCTATTATACTTTTTATTTGCTTATGAATATTGTGTTCTTCCAGGAACTTAAATAATCCTATATAACTAATTCCTAGCAATCCTCCTCCAGATAATACTAATTTTGAAATATTTTTCATTTTAATAAAGTGTTTATCTGTTATTATTTCTGTATCATTAAAAGCAAAATCGGTTTGTGTTGATTGTGATGTCATTTGTGGTTTCAGTATTAAATCCATTTTATTTACATATATATATAAAATAATAAACAATACTAAACAATACTAAACAATACTAAACAATACTAAACAATATTAAATTATTAGTTATTAGTTATTAGTTATTAGTTATTAGTTATTAGTTATTAGTTTTATAAGATACTAATAAAATAAAATTTATATATAACCTAGATAATATTAATAAATCTATAAAACGTATTTAATACCAATTAAATAAATTAATATATATAAATATGCTTATTATTCATTTATAGCATCTATTAGTGCGTGTTCTAATATTGTTTTATTAATTTTTTTATTAAACATAATAAATGCAACATAAACTGATTCAATGATAATAATTAATATTGATGTAATAACTACTGTTACAATTACAAGACCCCAGTTAATATTTTTATAATATTTTTTTTTAACAATATATACATAAATGTATAACAATATTATAATACCAACTAATAATGTTATATATAATAGTATTCCAATTATTTTTTGTTTATTAATATTATTTTTTTCACTATCAGTTAATAAATTAATATTTATATTATTTAAATTATTATTATCTATAAGCATATTATATATATTAGCGTCAACATCAGGATTTTTTTGTATATTTTTATCTAATAAGTTATGTTTTTCTTCATATATAATATTATTTATTAGTGATGTTTGAGTGTCTAATAAATATATAAAAAATAATATACCTTCAAATAATAAAATAACTAGTATATTTAGTAAGATTATTGGTATTATATTATAATAATTATACTTATCTAAATTATTATATAAATTATTATATAAATTATTATGAAAAATATTATGCAAATACATATAAAATAATTAAAAATATAAATTATTATTATTATTATTATTATTATTATTACTATTATTATATATTATTATATATTATTATTTTAATTTATGCGTTTTTGTTGTTCTTCAGTCGCTGTGCTTGTTTTTTTCATAAAAGCATTTTATTAATGAGTACTATATTTAGACTATTTAGTATATTTATGTTCTAGTTGTTCGTCAAATAGTTTATATAATTTTAATGGATTAAAATATGGTAATATACAATATAAAAATATTAATTCGACACCTATTAATATTATAAAGTGTATAAGCAAACTTAAACTTATATATGTTATATCAAGTTGTTTAATTCTAATAATACCTAATAATAAAGGAATTATTATTAAACTTAATATAATACTAATAAATACCGCAACTATTATTAAAAATTTTTTATCATATGAATTATTGTATTCATCTATTTTCGTTGTATCTGTAGACGCATATTTTGGTAATTTGTAATTTTGTGGAACAGAAATAATTTTATAATATGATATACTTTTTTTTATAAATGCCACTAAATATGATGTTTCCATATCCATAAAAAAATATATCATAAATACATAAAAAAATATACTAAATGCAAATAAACCAATAAATGATTCAATTAATACGTGATAACATTTTATAACAGTGGTATTTTCAGTTCTATTAAATAAAAATTGCATTTTATATTAGTTATATTACTTTAATATAATATATATTTTATTTGTTATTTGTTAATATATATATATTATATTAAAGTAATTATGATACTATTTATAAAGCGTGTTTAATACTAATAAAATAAATATAATTATACATTAATTATACATTAATTATACATTAATTAAGAATTTATTATATATTAATTAAGAATTTATTATATATTAATTAAGAATTTATTATATATTAATAAAAATTAACATTAGCATTTAAAATACGCAACGTTTTAAATGTTTAATAATAATGAAGATACCCAACAATATTTAATTGATGTAATACAAATACATAGACCTAGAATAAATGCTAATAATATAGATAACAATAACAATAATAATAATAATAATAACAATAACAATAACAATAACAATAATAATAATAATAATAATAATAATAATAACACACATACCACTAAATCACAACATAAATATAATGATGTTATTGATGTTATTGATGTTATAATTACAGAACCACAACCTACACCACATACACCACATACACCATCATACAACATACCAATTGATACATTATATATAGACGATCATCAACCTAATATTTTATATGATGTATTACACATTGTAGATAATATGATAGCATATAGCAGAACAGTAATTGAAAATAATTACTTTAATTTTTCTGATAATAATGATTTTAATTTAGTGTATCCAAATATTTATATAGGTAATTATAGTACAACCACTAATTTAGAATTATTACAAAATATAGGTATAACACATATAGTATCTGTAATATCACAATTTAATCCGCCATTTCCTACATTATTTACGTATTTACATTGTTATGCGTATGACGACCAAACGCAAGATATATTGAAATATTTTACTAGTTCAAATGAATTTATTGCAAATGCGTTATTAAATAGTGGTAAAATCTTAATTCATTGTATGGCAGGACGTTCTCGTAGTGTTAGTATTTTTTTAGCATTTCTAATACATATTTTACAAAATAAGTTTTCACAATCATCTATTAATATGGATACTTATAATGATGTAAGTAATGAAATTGAATATAATAATATAACAAAATTAATTGCAAATAATAATAATACTAATAATAATACTAATAATAATACTAATAATAATGAACGATACCCGCAACAACAATTACACGAACAACAGACTCCTATAAATACATTATCTGAAAATATCACAGTACCAATATATCAACTCCCCCAATTATCAAATAAATATAATAATTTTATATTATATAAAAAAGAACAAATGATAAATGAAGTAAATGTATTAATTGCTAATTATACTATATTTATGCGAAATTATAAAATGTATGATAATGCAAATGCATTAGAAATAATGGCATACGCAAAGATAACTAAGCATAAACACGATGCCAAAGCCGGTTTTATACAATTATTAATAAATTATATTAAAAAGTATAGACTAATAGCACAACCTAACCCATATTTTATTATGCAATTACAACACTATTTAATACTATAGGCTTTGGTATCTAGTTAGTTATCTAGTTAGTTATCTAGTTAGGTATCTAGAACTAGCAGACTATAATATGCTTTTTCATAAAAGCATCACAAAAACGCAGACCATAATAATAATTAGTTATCTAGAACTAGCAGACTATAATAATAGTTAGTTATCTAGTTAGTTATCTAGTTAGTTATCTAGTTATATTTATTATTATGTTTTTATAAATATATTTAATATATGATTATAAAATAACAAACTAGATACTAATATAATAAACTAGATAACTAGATAACCAATTAGATAACTAAACGCTTTTCGATTATGTTTTTAACTCCTCCGCTCTATTATGGTTATCCAGTATCGCAACTTGATTTTAATCATACTAATATACGTACGCAAAAACTATCAAACCAAACACAAACCCAAATGCAACCTCAATATACAAAATGCAAAAGCACAGGAACACACAATAGCAATAGCAATAGCAATAATATGCCAGTATTAGGAACAATTATGCAAGTTAAACATTCACGTGATGGCGTACCATATACAAAAATACAATATAATAATTTTTATAAAGATTGGAAAAAAGATGCTATTCATAATACTAGTTATCAGATAAATGCACCGATACCAACATCTAAGGTATCATCTAATTCAATACCAATACAATGCATACTACCTAAAAAACCTTATGAATATTATGATAAACCCGATGTTATACCGTTAGCTATAAATGGTGTTAATAATATAAATATTTTGTTTAATGATAATTGCATAAATAATACTTTTAACTATAAGCACTTTACTGAAAATAAATATCAATCACAAGAGCAAGAGCAAGAACAATCCCAGGATACAAACAATACAAACAATACAAACAATATAAATAGCACTAATGTTTATAATAGTGATATATCACTAGATACGCAACACCTACATCAACACTATTTAAATAATACTGTACAAAACAATTTAAATTTATATAAAGCTGTTTATGAAGATATGTGTATTATGAGTCTAGAACATAACGACATTTAATTAAGTATTTTTATTATTTTTTTATTATTTTGATTATCATACTAATAAAATTAATATATTAATAAATAATAGTAAATAGCAAATAACAAATCGTAAATATATTATTAATATCAAAATTTAACTTTTAAATCTATACTAATCCTAGATTATTGTAAATTAATTTAAATGTCATTTGACGCAAACACAGAATTACAAAATGTTAATCAAAATACGTGGGATGAATCCGTTGAACATATATTAAGTGAATTAGGCGATGAAGCACAAATTAATGCGTTTTTACATAAAAAATCAAATGAATATTATACAACGCAAAATATTAAATATCAATTGCCAATTATAATTTTTAGTGCAATATCAGGAACGGGTAATTTTATAAGTTCAAATTTTCCTGATTATAGTACATTAATTATTTTATCTGTTGGAGGTTTAAGTATTTTTACGTCAATTATATCATCTGTTGCGCAGTTTTTAAAGGTTAGTCAGTTAAGTGAAAGTCATCGTATATCTTATTTGAGTTGGGAAAAATTCCATTCAACTATAAAATTTCAACTTAATAAAAGGCGTATTAGTCGTGAAAATTTAAAAGATTTTCTTAGTTTAATTGTGCCCGAGTATCAACGGTTAAAAGAGATTAGTGCCACTATACCAAAACACATTTGTGATGATGTTAAAAGTAATAAGAAAAATTTGAAAAATATGCAAGTGCCTTATATGTTAAATGGTTTTCATCCGGTTGTTCCTTATAAGGAGATTATTGAAGAAGCTTTAGAGGATCCACACGATAACGGATTAATAAATATTGATGCCCTGGGGTTAACACATCATCAATCACGAGAATCTGTTTTATAATGCGGTGAGGGCTTTGCTAAATCCTGCAATTTGCTAAATCATATAAGTAATCCATAATTAAAAAATAAAAAATAAAAAATAAAAAATAAAAAAATATAATGGGCTTATCTATTATATATTATTCGTAATCATTCTAATAATTATTAATATTAGCGTTTAAATAATACTATATATATATAAGTATTAATATATGATAATACATTTACTTTTTTAAAAAGTAATTTAATAATGTCAAATATAAATGACATATTAATTGTTAATCATATTATTAATAAACAAAATAAACATTGTTTACAGAATAATACACATAATACACATAATACACATAATACACATAATAAAACAAATAATAATTTGTCTTTAACATATCCTAATAATATTATTATTAAAAAGCGATTTATTAACACACATAACCCTAAACCAATACATCACATAGAAGCAAATAATAATGCTCCTAGCAATACAAATAATAATGCTCCTAGCAATGCAAATAATAATGCCCCTAGCAATACAAATAATATTTCACATTTAACATATCCTAATAATATTATAATTAAAAAAAGATGTATTATCAATATTAAAAATAATCCTAGACACCCAGACATACAACAGCAACCAGCTATACAACTGCAACCAGCTATACAACAACAACCAGAATCAACTAACATCCCAGTTGCCCTAGATAATAAACCAGTTTTATCAACATATTATAAAAACATTATTCATATTTTCAAATCAGTTATATTAGTTGATACTAGTTATTGGTTATATTATTGTTTCTTTACTATGCGTAAAGCATATGAACGTATAAAACCAGAATGCTTAACAATCCCTAATTTTAATATGGAATACAATTGGTTAGAAGATACGCATTTTTTATCATTATACAAACAAATGTTTATAATAGGTTTAAAAAAATTATGTAGAAAATACAATACTATTATGAGTAATATAATATTTTGTATGGATTGTCCTCATAAATCTATTTGGCGTTTAGATTATTATACAGAATATAAGCAAACCCGCCCAGCATCACACCTTAAAAATGAAGTTAATTATAATGCTTATAATTTATTTAGATATTGTAAAAAAGAATTTATCCCATATTTAACACAATCATATGGTGTTAAAATATTAAATAATTCTAATTGTGAAGCAGATGATATAATCGGATATTGTGCCCCACACTTAATTACTAAAGGCTATAAACGCGTTATAATACTTTCAAATGATAATGATTTTTTACAAATATGTTCGAATAATATTATTATGACTAATGCACAATATAAAAGCAATAAACCCGCAACAAAACCCACAACAACACTAGCAACACCACCAGCAACCCAACAATCACAATTGATATCATCGGGAATATCACTAGTAGGCGAAATATATTTAATACATAAAATATTAACGGGTGATATTAGTGATAATATTAAATGTTGCAAACTTAATAAAGGATATGTAAATACAGGCGTCTGTAATACACATATTATAAATGTTAATAAACAAAACTGTGAAAATATAATAAGCAAACCGCATATGTATGATATGTTTAAAAATACATTAGATAAAATTAGAGCAGGTGAAATATTATCATCACACGATACGCAATTAGAATATATACACAATTTTTATAATAATACAATTATAATGGATTTTCAAATGATACCAACGCAATTAAAAACGGAAATAGCACAACAAATTAATACTTATATCAAATAAGTTTTATATATATTTTTTAATATGTTTTTTAATATGTTTTTTACTACCTTTTAACATTTTTAACATTAATTAATTTAATAAATAAAAATAAATAAATTAATATATATTTTAAAAATAATTTAATACATATTTAAAAAATAAATTAATATATATTTATAAGTATAATACTAATACTAATACTAATTAATACTATTCTTATAATATTTTTTGCATCTTAAAATGGTTGATACACAGCAACTTAAAACAGAGGTATCCGGTTTATGTAGAGATACGCTTAACTGGTTTATGAAAAAAGATTTTCGCGAATTAGATAAACCCTTATTTACTGAAACTATGAGTAATAAGTATAATTATTTATATACAAAATCCACAACTTTATTTGAAAGGTGTATGACTGGCGAACTTAATACTGAACAACTTGAATTTATGCTTAAAATGCTTGATAAAGTAAATAATGGTGCTGATTATCAAAAAACTAGCACTGAAGTAGGGCAACATATGGTTGATGTATATGTTAAACCAATGCTTGATAACAAACAATAAACAACAAACAACAAACAATAAATAATAAGTTAAAATATAAAACATAATATAAATATAATTATTATAAATCAGATTATTAATCAATTTATAAAATGGATAACAATAATAATACAGTAAATACAACAGTAAATACAACAGTAAATAAAATTGTAAATTTATATAATAAATATGGTTCATTTAATTATATTGGTGAAAATATAACACAGATAGACCACGCAATACAATGCGCCGAACACGCAATACACGATATACGGTTAAATAAATATACTTTATATGAAAAACAATGTGTTATTGTTTCTGCGCTTTTACACGATATAGGGCATTTAGTTGGATATGAAGAAACCACAAATAAAAATACTATTATGCATATGATTGATGATGATGCGGGTGATGCGGGTGATGCGGGTGATGATAATACACACACTAATCATAAACAATCACTTGGTATAATGAACCACGAATTAATTGGTAGTAATTATTTACAGAAATGCGGTTTACCATTAATAGTGTGTGAATTAGTAAATTCACATGTTCAATCAAAACGTTATTTATCAACAATTAGTAAAAAATATTTCGATAAATTAAGTAATGCTAGTAAAAAAACATTAGTAATACAAGGCGGATTGATGACACCACCTGAATTACAGATATTTAAATCATCTCCACTAGCACAACTTAAAATTTTATTAAGAGAATATGATGATTCTGGAAAAAAAACATATGAAAATGATATTTGCACACTTAATAAAAAAACTATTGAAAACTATAAACAATATATTGAAGATATATTAAACTTATTATAAACTTATTATAAACTTATTATAAACTTATTATAAACTTATTATAAACTTATTATAAACTTATTTATTAAATCTTGCTAAGCGTGCTTGACGCATTTGTTCTTTTGTTGGAGGTATAATAACTTCATAATCATCATCATCATTAACACCACTTGCTACATCAATATTATTATTAATAATTGGTGTAGCGAGTGATGTTTGAATGCTTTGTATATGTATTTTTTGTGTTTTTTCTTGTGCGTTTTCTTGTGCTTTTTTTTGTGCTTTTTCTTGTTCTTTTTGTTTATCAATTAACAATGAATTATTGTATTCAGCATCTTGCTCATCTCTCATAATACGATTGCTTGCGATAGCGTGTTTTAATTTCATTTTCTCTTGTTCAATTAATTGAATACGTTTTTGTTCGCGTTCTGTTTCTTCAAGTAATCTAATATTTTCTAATATTTCAACCATATCATCATCATCATTATTATCATCATTAACATCATCATTAACATCATTATCATCATTATCATCATTATCATCATTATTAACATCATTATTAACAATATTAAGAGAATTATTAATAGAATTATTAACAATATTAAGAGAATTATTAACTGAATAATTATTATCATTATCATTATTAAAATCATTAATAGGTATTATTGGTATGTGTGTATTTTGTAATGCTTCTTTTTCAGTTAATTCTTTTATTTGTTTTAAAATATTATCTAGATCTAGATCTAGTTCGGGTTCATCTTCATAAACAGTATTACCTATATATTTAGTCTGTTCAAAGGCATAAGTATCCATTGATGCTTTCATAACTTTTTGTAAAATTTGTTCTTCATCATTATCATCATTATTATTAATTGGTTGTAAATTTGCCATTTTTATAAATGTAAATGTAAATGTAAATCGTAAAAATGTAAAAAGTAAAAATACGTAAATAATATAGTAATTATATTAATAAACTATAATTATAGTTTATTAATTTCAATTTTTTAATTATGTTAATTATTATGTTAATTATTATTTTAATTAATTATTTTAATTATTTATTCTATTTTAGTAAACATATAAAAACAGTTATTATTATCAGCATAAAAATCTTTATTTTCAAATATATGGTTCATTCTATATGAATCCCCATAACCTTCATATTTAGTATATAGAAATTTACCAAGGTTAATAGGTTCTTCATTACTATCAATCCAAATATTATCATATTTAAACACATCACATTGTGATAATTGCCTAAAAATCATATCATTTTTATGCTTATATTGTGTATATAGTTTTTTGTATTCATATTGTGTATTAGTATCTAATTTTGATGTTAAATTATTAATTACGTGATGAGGTGCATGCTCCATTATAACAATATAAATTTTTTATGTAATTTATAATAATATATTATATTTAAATTTTTATTAATCAATTTTATTATGTAATTTATCAATTTTATTATGTAATTTTATTATGTAATTTTATATTATATTTTTTATATTTCTATAATATTTATGCAATATTAACTACCAAAGTCTCTGCACTTCCATTATGCATATATTACCAATAGGGCATAAAACAAACCAGGCAGATAATATAACAATGTTAAGAATATACATATTAATATATTAAACCATCCAGTTAAACCCAAGTTCATAAATACACCAAGAGGTGGGCATAGTATCGTACCTAATAAAATACTAAATGGCACAGTATTTGTATTAGTTAAAAAACATTTTTTGCCTTTTGTTCTATCTACACTTTTAAAATAATTGCTATTTTTATCGCGTTTTGTTAAATTAGATTGATCCCATCCCCATATTGATGACATCCACCCCCCAATTGAATTTGCACAATATGCTATAAGACTAACGCAAATATCAAGCGGAAATTTACATATAGCTATAATTAATACTAATAAACCATTTGCTAAATCAGATGGTAATTCATAAAATAAATATTTAAATAACCACCCAATAAATTGCATAAACCATACAATAAATTTTCCAATCCATACTATTAAATCCAATAAAAATAAAAATACTTCTCCAATTTGTCCTATACTTGCAAACATATCAGTTATACCACTACCGCCTTTTAGTTTTGGTATGCATTCTATCATTAAAGTATGTGTTTGTAATTTATCTAAAATTGTATTGATTTTTTCATTATAATGTGCTATATAATTATTATTAATAACTATATATGTGTTATTAATATTTGTGTTGTTATCTTTATCTTTATCTATATCTATAGTATAATTTGCAATATTAAGTTTATTTGCATATTTATTTAAACAGTCTAATACAGTATAATTATATTGCAAATTATATGTATAAAAATGGTTGTGTTGTGGTGGTGTAAAATCATCAACTAGTTTTATTGGAATAAAACATATTTTATATGTTGCCATATTTACAATAATAATTATAACTTAACTTATTATAACTTATTATAACTTATTATTATTATATGTTATATTTTTGCATATAATTTTGCGTTTTGTATTTGTGTGTTTTTGTGTTTTGCTTATACTATACTATACTATACTATACTATAACTTATGCGGATAGTCCTTTTTTACCAGGTAATCCGATTTCACCGCGTGGTCCTTGTTTTCCATCTATACCTTGTTGTCCCTGTAATCCCTGTAAGCCTTGCAAGCCTTGTGGTCCTGTATCTCCCATAATACCTTTATCACCATCTAATCCTTTACTCCCTTGATGTCCTTGTATTCCCATTAAACCATTAATACCTTTAATACCAGTTAGACCAATTGCCCCCTGTGGTCCTGTTATTCCAATGGGTCCTTGTATGCCTATTGGTCCAGTTGCACCGCACACACCAATATTACCTTGTATTCCTTGTTGTCCGATAGATCCTGTAGCACCAGTTATGCCATTTTGTCCAATACATCCTTGTGGTCCAGTATCCCCGGTATCACCCTTTACACCATTCAGTCCTTGTTCGCCTTGTGGTCCGCGTGGTCCTAAATTATTAGGATTTTCACGGCATATTTTACACATTAATTCTTCTAATAATTTAACATCAATCGCAATATTTGGGTTAACCCTTTCTGTTAATATAGAAACTGTAGTTTGTAAGTCTTTTATACTTTTACAACTATCTATATATTTGTTTTTAAGAGTATTATGTGATGTTGTTAATGCATTTAAATCAGTATGTAATTGTGATATGCTTTCTAGTGATTTATTTAATAATGTTGCTATTGTATCCATCTATATATTTATTTACTTTCTATATATTTATTTACTTTCTATATATTTATTATATTTATATGTATATTTATTTATATATTTATATTTATATTTATATTTATTTATGCTATATATACTATATATTTATATATTGTAATTGATTTTAAAAAATGATTTTAAAAAATGATTTTAAAAATTGATTTTAAAAATTGATTTAATATTTATATATTTACTGTATATTATTTACTTTTATAATGTCTATTCCTGAAAATCAGCAATTACCATTTGGATTATCCAGAGAGCAAATTAATTATATTTTAAATTCATATATGCCTATACCTATTATAAATGATAATATGGAATCTGATAATATAACAACTGCCAGAGATTCTGAAAATGAGATTACATTAGAAAATTTAACATTAACTACTATATCTACATCCCCAGAATACGTTAGAAAATCATCTAAGCAAGATTTTATTATAATTTCAGTATTACCAGTTAATCCTTTAAATGCTAATTTTAATAATATAGCGTATCCAGATGAAGAATACTATGTAAAAACTGATAAATACGGTATATATATATATAACGCACACAACTTAAATGAATATACATTAGAAACATATAAAACAGTATATGAATATAATAAAACATTAGAAATATCACATCTAGAGCAATTACAACAACTAGAGCACTTACAACAACTAGAGCAATTACAACAACTAGAGCACTTACAACAACCAGAACAACAACTAGCATTTATATATTGTCGTTCCAGTCGCGTTAATGATTGTAGTATTGCAACACAAAAAACTGAAAATATAAAATATGCTAACAAACACGGATTACAATTATTACCGTTTGGTTTTCAATATGATAATAATGTATCAGCACGCAATATGAAAAATTTAAATGATGAGTTAGGGTTTTGGACGGTAGATAATATGTTTATTCCTGATGGGGCACACATAATTATGTATTCCGTTGATAGATTATCACGTAATTTAGAACTAGGCATACAATGGTTAAAATCAATGGTTAAACGTAATATTCAAATACATTTTGTATCACAAGATGTAATTTATAAAAACAATATATCATCAATAGCAAAATCCATAGTACATCAAGCATTATTAAATGCCGAACAGTTTAGCGATATAACAAGCGAGAAAATTAAAAATACTATAAAACGTAAAGCTGAATTAGGTAATTATCACGGCACAGCACCATATGGTTTTGTTAAGCATAAAGATAATAATGGTATTCATATACTTGTTGCAAATAATAAAGAGCAATTTATAATTAATCAGATTAAAGCACGTTATACAAGTTTATATAAATATAATTTTCCTACATTAACTTATAAAAAAAAACAAATATATATTATTAAAACTATAATTAAATATTGTAATGATAAAGGTTTTAAAAATAAAAATGGCAATAGTTTCACACCACACCATATAAAATCTATTATATCTAATATCTAATTTCTAATATCTAATAACAATATCTAATATCTAATTTCTAATTTCTAATATCTAATATCTAATAACAATATCTAATATCTAATTTCTAATTTCTAATATCTAATATCTAATAACAATATCTAATATATAATGTTACATTTGTTATTTTTTTATTATGATGTTGATAAGTTAAGTTAAGTTAAGTTAAGTTAAGTTAAGTTAAGTTAAGAATATATTACCAATAGGGCATAAAACAATCCAGGCAAGTAATATAACAATGTTAATAATATACAGATTACTATATTAAACCATCCAGTTAAACCTAAGTTCATAAATACACCCATTGGCGGGCATAGTATAGTACCTAATAAAATACTAAATGGAATAGTATTTGTATTAGTTAAATAGCATTTTTTACCTTTTTTCCTATCTATACTTTTAAAATAATTGCTATTTTTATCATTTTTTGTTAAACTAGATTGGTCCCAACCCCAAAATCCAGTAGTCCATCCACCAACAGTATTTGCAACATATGCTATAAGTCCAAGTACAGTATCAAATATAGTGCTTATAATAGTAATAATAATTAATAACATGCTATTACCAAAATCTCTTATTAAATTAACAGGGTTAAGTAGTGTGTAAAATAACCATACAATAAAAAATAGAAACCACACTATAAATTTTACAAACCACGTAATTAACTGTATTAAGAATAAAAATACATCACCAATAGCAACAATTGGAGCTATTATTGGGTCAAACATCATTTCAATACCTTTTAAAACCGCATCAAGTATTTCATCACCACCACGCAAAGCAATAAAACATTCAATATTATAAGTTGCGATTGTTGTTGGTAAAGTATCTATACATTTATTTATATCGTTATGTGTATCTAAAATTAGATTATAAAGTGTATGTGTATTAGTAATTAATTTGTTATTACATATATAAAATGTATTCTGGTTTGATATTTTAAATAGTTTAGTAAATAAATTACCAATAGTTATATTTTTAATTTTATTTATATTTATGTTTTGATTATATATAGTTGCATTATGGATGTTAATATGTTTATATAAAACTGTATTATTATATTTTAAATTTAATTTAATTACAGTATTAATTAATGGGTTATCATCTATTATTAACATTATTTATTACGTTATTACAACAAAATAATTTATGTATATGTATATGTATATATATATATAACATACAATAAATATAACTAACAATAAATATAACTAACAATAAATATAACTAACAATAAATATAACTAACAATAAATATAACTATTATTATACTAATAATATAAAATATAATGTAATTAAATGTATTGATAGTTAGTTTTATAGTTTTATAGTTTTATAGTTTTATAGTTTTATAGTTTTATAGTTTTATAGTTTTATAGTTTTATAGCTTTATAGTTTTATAGTTTTATAGTTTTATAGTTTTATAGTTTTATAGTTTTATAGTTTTATAGTTTTATAGTTTTATAGTTTTATAGATTTGCAGTCGCTAGTTGTAAAATTAAGATTATAAGTTGTATTATTATAATGCTTCTAACACATTGACTATGTGCGGTGATATCACCAAATCCTACAGTAGTGTGTGTCCCAATAGTAAAATACAAAGCATCAATATATGATAATTGCTTTTGTGTTATACAACTAGCAATTAATAAATTATTATTACTACTATTACTATTACTATTACTATTACTAAAATTAAAATGGTGTTGCGTACCTAATAACCAATATATAATAGAAAAAACAAATATTATAATACTTGTAATTATTATAAATCTTACAATTTTAGGAGACATAATTAATAATGATAAATGCAACATTAAATATATAACATATACACAACACAAAAAACTTATTATTTATTATTATTTATTACTTATTACAAACATTATTAAAAACTTAAATTACAAACTTAAATTAAAAACTTAAATTACAAACTTAAATTGAAATTAAAATTGAAATATAAATAATATATATATTAATTATTAATATTATTAATTAATAACATACCAATCACAATCACAATGGCGTCAACAGCATCACCTAGTAATAAAAAACAAGCCATCGCAACTACTAATGAACAGAAACCACATTTTCAAAAAAATAATGATATGATTAAGAAATTAGAAGCAAATCCGCATAAATATGGATTAGAAATTGATATTGAAATATTAGAAATTATATTAAAACAAGCACAAAATGATTATTATAATACTGATAAACCATTATTAAGTGATACTACATTTGATATATTAGAAAATATTGTAAAAATAAATAAACCTAATAGTTATATATTTAATAATATAGGTGCTCCTGTTATTAATAGTGATGACGCAGTTAAATTACCTTTTTATATGGGTTCTTTAGATAAAGTAAAACCAAATGAAAAATCACTATCTAAATGGTTTGAAAAACATAATAAAAATATTGTAATATCTGAAAAACTTGATGGTTTATCAGCACTACTAATAATATCCCTGGAAGCACAACAAAAAATGTTATCTGGTAAAGAGAAAAAAGACAGTAAAGACAGTACAAACAGTAATCTACAAATGCACTTATATAAGCATGGTGATGGATATGAAGGACAAGATATAAGTCATTTATTAAAGCATATATCAATAAGTCATACTGGCATAACACACTCAACTACACCAACTACACCAACTACACCAACTACACCAACTACCCCAACTAATAATAATAAAGCATTAATAGCTATGTTATCTAGTAATTCTGGAACAATAGCTTTGCGTGGTGAAATAATTATTAAAAATACTTTATACAATACTAAATATAATAAAATGTATCCAAAAGCGAGGTCGCTAGTTGCGGGTATTGTTAATACAAAAAAACCCGATATATCAATTGTTAAAGATATGGAAATCATATTTTATGAAATTATTAATCCAAATACACTAACGTTTTTACAACAATTTGAAATGCTAGAGAAAATGGGTTTTAATACTGCTAAATATAAATTATATAATTCATTAATTGAAAGTTCATTACCATCTATACTAATTGATTATAAAAAACAGAGCAATTATGAAATTGACGGCATTGTATTAGCAGATAGCACACAGGTTTATAAACGTTATATTAAAGGTAATCCCGAGTATTCTGTTGCTTTTAAAATGCAACTGGAAGAGCAAATCGCATCAACTACAGTTGTAAATGTTGAATATAATATATCAAAGCACGGGACATTAGCACCACGTATTGAATATAAACCAATTATGATAAAAGGTGATTCACACCAATTTACAACTGGTTTTAACTTAAAATATATTGTTGATAATAATATTAATATTGGAACGGAAATTAAAATAATTAAATCTGGCGATGTAATACCATATATTTATGAATTTATTAAGCATTCAAGTGCCCCACTTATGCCACCTAAAGACTTAAAATGGCATTGGAATGCTACACACGTTGACGGCATAGTTGATGATATTGAAAATAATACTGATGTACGTGCACAAAAGTTATTAGCATTTTTTAAAGTAATGTGTATTGATGGTATAGGAATTGGTGTTATAAATAAGTTTATAAGCGCAGGATATGATTCTCTTAAAGTAATTTTATCATTAACGCCTGATATTATTGCTAGTTTAGGAGGGTTTCAAATAAAAAGTGCTATAAATATTTATAATGCTATTAATAAAGTATTAAGCATACCACAACCATTATATCGAGTTATGGTTGCTAGTGGTGTTTTTGGTATTGGTTTAGGTGAAAAGAAATTGCAGACTATGCTTGATACTATACCTAACTTTATGGAAAAATGGCAGAAAAAACAAATAACACTTAATATATTAAATGAAATTATAGGGTTTAATGATAAAACTAGCACGCTAGTTATTAATAGTATGGATAATTTTATTAAATGGTTAATACTTCATCCAATGTGTAAATATATACAATGTGTTATACCAACTCAAAATACGCAACATTTAACTACTAGCACTAACACTATCACTATCACTAGCACCGCACAGGCTACAAATATAACAAATACAAAAAGTATCACAAATATAATTAGTAATAATACACGTTTAACTGGAATGGTTGCTGTATTTACAGGTATTCGTAATGCTGACTTAGAAGCAAAAATTATAGCGTTAGGCGGTATAATTGGTTCTGTTATATCTGGTAAAACAACTATTATTATTGCTAAAAATCCTAATGATAATAGCAGTAAGTTAAATAAAGCACGGGAAACCGGGATTGAAATAATCAATATAACAGATTTTGAAAAAAAATATATAAAATCATAAATATATAAACCATAAAATCATAAAATTAATAATTAAATATCAGGTTGTTCCTGTTCTTTAACTAGAACAAGAACATCCTGATAATTTGTTTCTAGATGCTTTCTGTTTTTTATTATCACGTTGTTTATTATAATAACCGCCTTTAGCACTACCATAATTAGTAAATCCTAAATCATTAGTACCTGTTGCAGGGCAATCGCTATCAGTTGTATTATTTAATATATCTACAGCAGGCATACCTCCAATATTGTCATTTAAATTAAATCTATATATTGCACCACCTGACTTATTTGAATTATGCTTATTTTGCTTAAGGCTTTGGATTTTGCTTTTGTGATTGCTTTTACGATTATTCAACGTTTTTTTATGTGTATCATTAACCATTTTTAAAAATTATATTAAATTAATTATATATTATATTATATTATATTATATTAATATTTTATTTTATTATATTTTATTTAATTTAATTTAATTATTATTATTATTGTTAATAATAATATTATATATAATGGGCTTTTGCCATAATTTTATTTTTAACTAGTATAATAAATATAAAATTGAATTTATTGTATATAATTAATATAATATATTATATATTATATATTATAAGTTATAAGTTATAAGTTATACGTTAGTTATTGTTATTATGTAAATGTTTAAAAAACATTGTATAATAACTAGAAAACAGCCCGAGCAACAACATCTACCAGTTAATAATATTTTAACTAATATAATAGAAACACTTATAGATAAAAAAATATTATGTATATTAAATAAAATTCATAATGTATATCCAACTAAGTTTACAAAAGAACATATACAACTAGAATTTAATATAATAAAACAAAAAATACACATTATTAATAAGAACACTGCTAATACAAACACTGCTAATACAAACACTGCTAATAAAAATACTGCTAATACAGATAATATATTAAAATTATTAGGAAATGTACAATTACTAGAACAACGTTGTAATGCACGTATATGGGGTTTTATTTATGATAAAACAACATTAAAAAAAATAATACTACTTGATAAAATATATAAAGTTAAATATACAACTAAACTTAAATTAAAAGACTTTAATAATAAATATATTCTTGGATCTAGATGTATGCGAAATATAGATATGCCAGATAATATATATTGTAATCAACATATTCAACATTTAACACACGGTAATTATAATGCTATACCAGATGCCGAATTATGTTTACATTTTATTAAAGATGGTAAATATTGATAATTGCACCTATTTATATATATATTTATATATAAATATAGTTATATTGTTTATTAACTATTATTTTTTTATAATTTATAAAATATAATATATTAATATATTAATAAAGTAGAACATAACAATAACAATAACAATAACAATAACAATAACAATAACAATAACAATAACAATAACAATAATAATAACAATAACAATAATAATAACAATAATAATGGATGTATTTATAAATAATATATTTAGTATTTATAAATTAATTAATGAAAATAAAAAAAAAACTAAAGATATTATACAAACTACTATATTGTCAAAACAATATTTAGTATATTATTTATATAGAATTATTACAAAATTTATGAACTTAATATCTATAGCATTACCTTCAAAAGATATTAAAGTATTTATTAAATTATTACTTATACCAAAGGAACACGATTATAAAAAAAATTATCCATTAGTTGGTAAATTAACAAATGATGAACATACATTAGATTTAATTATTAAAACAATTTTACTAATGCTTACAAATTTAGATAAATATATTAACATATTACCAAACGCAACTAGTTATGATATTCTATATAAGTTTTTACAACAAAAAGATTTACGCACAATTTTAACAGATATACAAGATTTATATTCATTAATACCAGGATTATCAGTTCATTCAAGTAGATTTAATTATGTAAGTGATAATAAAGCATAAATAAAGCACCTATTTATACATTATCAAAACACGTATTGTATAGTATTTCAGCATAATTACTATCAGTAATATATGTATTATGAGAATTATCAAAATTATAAGGGTTATCAATTGGCGTATCAATTGGTGTATTAGGTTGTTTGTATATATTTTTATTTTTTATATATTTATCTTTAACATTTTCACTAAATGCATTGTTTTTAGATACATTATATTTTATAGTAGTATTATTATTATTATTATTATTATTAGTATTATTATTATTATTAGTATTATTAGTAGTATTAGTATTATTAATAGTATTATTGGTATTATTATCTAGTTCTAGATCTGAGGATATATTACGATTATAACTATAACCAGTATTAGTTGTATTAATAAATAATGTTATTAACTTAATATTATTAAAATTATAATATGTATATATAATTATTATACTTATAAATAATATGGTTCTAGTAGCATTTAACCACATAAACCAATCTATACATATAATTAATATTACAAATAACATAACAAATTGTTTGTGTTTAATTATATTTGTATTTGTATTTGTATTTGTATGTGCATTTGCATTTGTATCATTATGTTTTGATAAATGTTGCAATTGTGTTTGTGTAATATTATTAAATAAAAAGTATAATGTAATTAATAATAAAATTTGATATAATAATTGATTAAATGGTTTAATTATGTTTGCTATATCATTAATTATAATATTCATTATTGTATATAAAGTAGTTAGATTAGTTTATTGTCTTTATATAATGTATAATTATAATAATATTATTAGGTTTATCCACAAATAAACGAGCGTGTTTATAAAATGATAAACTTAAAAGAGCTTATTTAAAAGCCTAGAACTTATTTGACAGTTATTATATTTAAAGTAGATATTTACTTTCAAATATTAA
>Ga0214919_10001719_pt1 | contig 35398 bp, 34 predicted proteins | sample LL1503_MetaG_FD_177994 | JGI IMG/M metagenome (GOLD analysis project Ga0214919, IMG submission 177994) | Freshwater microbial communities from Lake Lanier, Atlanta, Georgia, United States - LL-1503 | ecosystem: Environmental > Aquatic > Freshwater > Lake | place: USA: Georgia | collected...
CGCAAACTCCCTGCGTTACCTATCATCGCCAAACAACCTGTAGCCAGCGTTCCGAAGGTGGATTTATTTATAATTCACAATCAAAGAGTGGCCTTTTTGCAAAAGGAACTTCATCCAAATTAAAAGTAATTTTTTATGCAGGATTCGATTATTCTATATCGCTTTGTGCAGACAAGGACCTCGGGGCTCAAATTGGATTGATTCTTACCGATGCAAAAACTGGCGAAATATTATATGATAATGCTACTAATAACAAATCGGGACACATGGAGTTTTCATGTCAAACAACTCGTAATATAGCAGTTGCAATTACTATTCCTGGTAGTGGTCCTAACAAAGGACAGACAGCCGATGCTGCTTGTTTGGGTATTCTTATTGAACAGAAAGTCAGTCCAAAAGTTGGGTTCTAAGACCCTTCTATAATTCTATATTAAAGTCCTGCTTTTGCGGGACTTTTCATTTTCTTTGTAAACTAATTTTTTATGAAATTAAATAAATTATTCTTGATTACTTCAGCTATACTATTAATAGCTGCTACACCTGATAAAGATAAAAAATGGGATGTAAACAATCCTACAGGTACATTCAAAGAAGTTTCGTTTACCGTAGCAGAAGGAACATGGATGAATTTGGATCTTAGTCCAGATGGAAAGACAATTGTATTTGATTTACTTGGCGACATCTATGCGATACCAGCAACAGGTGGAACAGCAGTTAGTTTAAAAAGTGGCCACGCATGGCAATGCCAACCTCGATTTAGTCCTGATGGGAAAAACATTTGTTTCACAAGTGATGAAGGCGGTGGAGATAATATTTGGACTATGAAAGCAGATGGGTCTGATGCGAAACAAATAACAACTGAAAAGTTCAGACTTTTAAATAATGGTATCTGGTCTGCCGATGGGCAATACATTATTGCAAGAAAACACTTTAGCTCTACACGCTCAATAGGTGCGGGAGAACTTTGGATGTACCATTTTACAGGTGGTGAAGGAGTACAACTTACTGTAAAGAAAAATAAGCAGCAAGATGTGAATGAACCGAGTATTACCGGCGACGGAAAATATTTATTTTATAGCGAAGACATGTATCCAGGGGGATATTTTCAATACAATAAAGACCCAAACAATCAGATATATGTAATCAATAGATACGATTTAAAAACTTCGGAAATTACAACTGTTACAGGCGGACCAGGTGGTGCATTTAGACCGCAGGTTTCTCACGATGGAAAAACACTTGCATTTATTCGTCGTATTCGCGAAAAAACAGTCCTCTTTCTACGAGATTTAGCAACAGGAGAAGAATGGCCTATTTATGATGATTTGAGCAAAGACCAGCAAGAAGCATGGTGTATTTTTGGTGTTTATACAGGCTTCAGTTGGAATGCTAACGATAAGCAAATTGTAATTTGGTCAAAAGGGAAATTAAAAAATATTGACGTCGCATCACAAAAAGTAAGTGATATTCCTTTTACGGTTACCTCTTCACATCATATATATAAGGCAAATAAATTCCCTCAAATTGCCGCTCCGGATAACTTCTCCGTAAAAATGATTCGCAATTCAGTGACATCACCAGATGAAAAAACGATAATTTTTAATGCGGTAGGATTTTTATGGAAAAAACAATTACCAGATGGTGTGCCAGTTCGTTTAACCACAAGTACTGATTTTGAATTTGAACCCTCTTATTCGATAGATGGAACTAAAATCACCTATGTAAGTTGGAATGATGCAAACACGGGCGCTGTAATGAGTATATCCACAAAAACAGGTAGCACACCACAGAAAGTAACAATTGAAAAAGGAATTTTTAGAATGCCATCGTTTTCACCTGATGGAAAATCAATCGTCTTTTGGAAAGAAAGTGGCAATGACCACCAAGGAAATGCGTTCTGTGTAAAACCTGGTATTTATTCTGTTTCGGCTTCAGGAGGAGAAGCTAATTTTCTTTTTAATGAAGGAGCTGAAAAACCAATCTTTTCCAGTAATGGTAAAAAAATAATTTACTTTTTAGATAATGGCGAGGAGAAACAATTAAAATCATTTGACCTCGATAAAAAAACACATTTCACACTTGCCACATCAAAGTACGCATGGGAAATTGTACCAAGTCCAGATAACAATTGGATTGCCTTCCGTGAACTTTTCAAGGTTTATGTTTGTGCATTTCCTCAAAGTGGAAAAGCAATAGAATTAGGGAAAGAAATGGGCTCAGTACCTGTATCTTGTGTAACAAGAGATGCTGGGCAAAGTGTTCATTGGAGTACCGATAGCAAAAATTTACATTGGACAATGGGCGATTCTTATTTCACACGTGAAATTTCCAAAACATTTGCATTTATTTCCAATGGGAAAGATTCTATTCCTGGTTTTGATACCACAGGAATTAAAGTTGGTCTTGTAATGCAAAGTGATAAACCAAAAGGTATGATTGCTTTTACAAATGCCAGAATCATAAGTGTTGATAAGAATAATACAATAATTGAAAACGGAACAATTATCGTAAAAGAAAATAAAATTATAGCTGTTGGAAAAACAGATGACGTTAAAATTCCAACTGGTACAATGGTAATGGATTGTGCAGGAAAAACAATTATGCCTGGATTAGTTGATGTTCATGCGCATTTAGGAACCTTTAGACACGGTTTAAGTCCACAAAAGCAATGGAGTTATTTTGCAAATCTTGCCTTTGGTGTAACAACAACACACGATCCATCTTCTAATACGGAAATGGTTTTCTCACAAGCGGAGGCAGTGAAAGCAGGAAATATGATTGGTCCAAGAATTTTTTCAACCGGTTGGATTTTATATGGCGCCGAAGGAGATTTCAAAGCAACTATTAATAGTTATGATGATGCGCGTTCTGCAGTATATCGTACACAGGCCTGTGGTGCTTTTTCAGTAAAGAGTTATAACCAACCTAGGAGAGAACAACGCCAACAAGTAATTACTGCTGCCAGAGATTTAAAAATGATGGTTGTTCCAGAAGGAGGTTCTACTTTTTACCACAACATGACAATGATTCTTGATGGACATACAGGAATTGAACATAACATTCCAGTTGCGACTGTTTACGATGATGTTGTTAAACTTTGGGCTGCGAGTGAAACTGGTTATACGCCAACATTAATTGTAAGCTACGGAGCTATGAATGGAGAATGTTATTGGTATGAACATTCAAATGTTTGGGAAAATAAACGCTTGATGAAATTTTTTCCAAGAGGTACCATCGATTCAAGATCAAGGCATCGTACCATGTCGCCTGAAGAGGAATATCAAAATGGGTTTATTCAAATTTCAAAATCCTGCAAAAAATTGGCTGACGCTGGTGTAAAAGTTAATTTAGGTGCACACGGCCAATTACAAGGCCTTGGAGCTCACTGGGAACTCTGGATGTTGAGTCAAGGTGGAATGACGCCAATGCAGGCCATACGCTGCGCTACAATGAATGGTGCGTCGTATATCGGAATGGAAGATCAAATTGGGTCCATTGAAATTGGTAAACTTGCCGATCTTGTAATTCTTGACAAAAATCCGTTAGACGATATTCACAACAGTCAATACGTTAACTATACCATGGTGAATGGACGAATTTATGACGCAGAAACTATGAATGAAGTTGGTAATTACGACAATAAGCGTTCTAATTTTTGGTGGGAAGCAAATAAATATAGTCCAAGCTTCAATTGGCATGAGGAAAGCCATTCATTTATGGAAGATGCTTGCGGTGACCATAATTAAATTCGATATTTTTATTTTATATTCACCTTCTTGCAAAATCCCAAAACCATATTAAATCAATATTGGGGGTTCGATAATTTTCGTCCACTTCAGGAAGAAATTATAAATAGTATTTTGAATGGACAAGACACATTGGCACTACTTCCAACAGGTGGCGGTAAATCAATTTGTTTTCAAGTTCCTGCACTGTGTAAAGATGGCATTTGCATTGTGGTTTCACCTCTCATTGCACTGATGCATGATCAAGTTGATAATTTAAAACGCAGAGGGATTCCTGCTATTGCAATTACATCAGCAATGCGGAAAAGAGAATTAGATATCGCACTCGACAATTGCGTTTATGGTAAAATCAAGTTTTTATACTTATCACCAGAACGATTGCAAACAGAACTTGCACGTGTTCGAATAGGTAAGATGAAAGTAAACATGATTGCTGTGGATGAGGCGCATTGCATTTCGCAATGGGGCTACGATTTCCGACCACCCTACTTGCAAGTAGCTGACTTAAGAGAAATATGTCCGGATGTTCCTGTACTTGCCTTAACGGCAACGGCTATTCCAAAAGTAGTTACTGATATACAAGAACAATTACTTTTTAAAACAAAAAATGTTTTTCAATCAAGTTTTTTACGAAGTAACTTGGCTTATACAGTTAAAAAAACAGAAGATAAAATTTCCCCACTTATTAAGCTTTCACAGCAGACAGATGGCAGTGGAATTGTATATGCACGAAGTAGAAGAAAAACAATGGAAGTAGCGTCATTACTTTCTAAAAATAATGTTGCCGCCACTTTTTATCATGCTGGACTCTCGCCTGAAGAGCGAACAAAAAGACAGAAGCAATGGTTAACGGGCGAATGTAAAGTTATTGTAGCAACTAACGCTTTTGGAATGGGAATAGATAAATCCGATGTTCGTTTTGTTGTTCACCTTGATTTACCCGATAGTCCAGAAGCCTATTTTCAGGAAGCAGGAAGGGCTGGTCGAGATGGAAAACCGGCAGCAGCGCTATTGTTTTACAATCCCAAGGATATAGATGATTTAGAGCGAAATTTTGAAGCCTCTTTTCCACCATTGAGTGAAATCAAAAGAACCTACCAAGCACTTTCAAATATGTACGAAGTCCCAGTAGGATCAGGTGCTGGAATGACCTTGATTTTTGATCAAGAAAAATTATGCAAAACATATAAGTTAGAAGCAATAAAAGTTTTCCATAGCTTAAATTTTTTAGAGAAAGAAGGTTACATAGCTGTCAACGATGCTGTTTTTACTCCTGCTCGTTTAAAAATGATTACGAATAATGAAACACTGTACCGCTTTCAAGTAGAAAATCCGAAATTGGAAGGATTTATAAAATCACTTTTACGTATGTATGCAGGTTTGTTCGATGAGTATGTTCGAATAGTGGAAAAGGACATTGCAAAAAGAGCTAACATGACGGAGTTGGAAGTAAAAAGAGTTCTAAAAGATCTTGAGCAAAGAGATTTACTTAATTATATACCACAAAATGATCGACCACTTTTTACATTTTTGTTACCCCGTGTTGATGCCAAAAAACTTTATATAGCACCTGAACATTTAATTGAACGAAAGAAAATTACTTCCTTAAGAATTAAAGCAATGATTTCCTACATTTCTGGTGACGCAGTTTGTAGGCAGGCACAGTTACTTGCCTATTTTGGTGAACTGAATGTGGAGCACTGCGGCGTTTGTGATTCGTGTATAAAAAAAACAAGCCATAACAAGAAAATTAGTCGTGATGTAACCACTACTAAACTTGTGAAACTACTTAGCTCTTCACCGAAAAAAATTGCAGAGTTGAATGATTTGTTTCCTGAAATATCCACTACTGAGTTAACATTTGTTGTTCGACAATTACTAGATGCAGGAAGAATAAAGTTTAATATAAAAAGACAATTAACAATCGAATAATAATAGAATCTACTGTATTCCAAAGGAAACACAAATCTTACTTCAATAAATATTTTCTTTTTAGCTACAAACCCCAAACTCAATCTATCTTTGCAACATGGCATTAGAGCGTTCAAAAATTATTCTTTCATCTGGCAAAGACCAATCACTTCGCAGGTTTCATCCGTGGGTGTTTTCAGGTGCAATTAAAAAAATCAAAGGTCCTGTTATGGAGGGCGACGTAGTTGATGTTTATTCCAACCAAGATGAATATTTAGGTACTGGACATATACAAGATGGAACAATTGCAGTTCGTGTTTTTTCATTCGAACAGGTAAATCCAGATATTGAATTTTGGAAAGAAAAAATAAGAAAGGCATTTGTCTACAGAAAAAACATTGGCATCGCGGATAATGCTACCACGAATGTTTACCGCCTACTTTATGCAGAAGGAGATGGATTGCCAGGGTTGATTGTTGATTTTTATAATGGAGTGGCGGTATTACAGGCGCATTCGATAGGCATGCATGTGCAGCGTATAGAAATTGCAAAAGCACTTAAAGAAGTGATGGGCGAACAATTAAAAGCCGTTTATGATAAAAGTAGCGAAGCACTCTATCGCAATAAAGAGAGTGCGGGACTTGAAATTCCAAATTCTTATATTTTAGGTGAGCCACAAGGAATAGGAGAAGTGATTGAAAACGGAAATCGATTTTATGTGGATTGGGAAAATGGACAAAAAACAGGTTTTTTTGTGGACCAACGAGATAACCGTGCGCTTGTGGCGAAGTATGCAAAAGACAAATCAGTATGTAATACATTTTGTTATACAGGAGGATTTTCAGTTTACGCTGGATTAGCTGGAGCAAAAGAAGTTCATAGTGTTGATTCTTCTAAAAAAGCCATGGCGCTAACAGATCAGAATATAGAATTAAATGGAATCAAAAACCATACTTCTTTTGTTATGGATACGTTTGATTTTTTGAAGGACAAAGACAACCAATACGATCTTATTATTCTTGACCCTCCAGCTTTTGCTAAGCACATGAGTGCAAAACACAATGCAGTGATGGGTTACAAACGATTGAACGCTGAGGCAATTAGAATACTAAAACCAGGTGGTATTCTTTTTACATTTTCGTGTTCGCAGGTTGTGGACAGACGTTTATTTTTCGATACAATTATGTCAGCAGCAATTGTGGCAAAAAGAAATGTACGCGTAATTCATCACATGACTCAACCAGCCGACCACCCCGTAAATATTTTTCATCCTGAAGGAGAGTATTTAAAAGGACTCGTTGTTTATGTAGAATAAACTTCGATACGCCTCGCTGGAAAAACGCGAGCCTACTCAGTCTGACAATATTATCAGTTCATTTATTTTTTCCTGATGTAATACTTCGATACGCCTCGCTGGAAAAACGCGAGCCTACTCAGTCTGACAATATTATCATTTCAGTTTATTTATTTCCTGATGTAATACTTCGATACGCCTCGCTGGAAAAACGCGAGCCTACTCAGTCTGACAAAGTTATCATTTCAGTTTATTTATTTCCTGATGTAATACTTCGATACGCCTCGCTGGAAAAACGCGAGCCTACTCAGTTTGACAATATTATCATTTCAGTTTATTTATTTTTTTCTTGATGTAATACTTCGATACGCCTCGCTGAAAAAACGCGAGCCTACTCAGTCTGACACTTCAATTACAGAATGTTTTTTTTATATTTGTTTAAATTATTAATTTTTCAGTCTTTATATTTAATGCTACGCTATTCTACTTACATTTTATTATGTGCTGATGATTCCTATTATACAGGAGTGACAAATGATGTTCAAAAAAGATTGAAGGAACATGAAGATGGGATTGACGCGGATTCTTACACAGCCAATCGATTGCCGGTCAAATTAGTTTGGTGGCAAGAATACATATATGTTGACCGTGCCATAGCGCGTGAAAAACAAATCAAAGGTTGGTCACGTATCAAAAAAGAGGCTTTGATCAATGGAATAAGCCAAACTTTACCCGCGCTTTCCAAAAAAAAATTCCCCATTAAAGGGAAATGACAGACTTCGATACGGCACGCTGGAAAAACGCGACCCTACTCAGTCTGACAATATTATCATTTCAATTCATTCAAAATTTCCTGATGTAATACAGAGTCAACATTGTCAGACTGAGTAGCCGTTCCTAAAGGATTGTGGGGAGAGGCGTATCGAAGGCTACAAGATTATCATTTCAGTTCATTCGCAATTCGTATTTACGAGAGCACCATTACCACCGCAGTAATAATTACAATCCCCGCAACATCAACCCAGAATCCTGCTTTATACATATCGGCAGCACGAATTCTTTTACTTCCGAAAACAATTGTATTCGGAGCAGTTGCAACCGGAAGCATAAAGCCGAGTGAAGCGGCAAGAGTCGCCGGAATTAATAACATGAGCGGTTCAACTCCAAGCGGTTTGTACAACGCAATTAAAATTGGCAACATCAATTGAATACTTGCAACGTTCGATGCAAATTCGCTGATGATTGTAACCAACAAACACATTCCTGCTATAATTAACGGAACAGGCAAACCATTCAGAATGTTGAGTTTTCCAGCTAGCCATATACTCAAACCTGAACTGTCAAATCCGTAAGCAAGTGCAAATCCACCACCGAATAATAAAATAATATCGAATGGAAGTTTTTCCGCTTCTTTCCAGGTAATAATACTTTGTCCCGGCGCTTGTTTTGATGGAATTAAGAAAAGACAAATTGCCGCGAAAATAGCGACAGTACTATCCTGAACATATTCAGCGTGCTTTCCGAATAAAGAAGCCCATCCCGGAAATTTCATTCCGCCAAAATCAATCGCGCTGCGCGTAAACCATAATAAAGCTGTCAGTGAAAAAACAAACAGAACAATTTTTTCCTCATAACTCATCGGCCCCAATTCCTTATACGATTTTCTGAAGTAGTTTTTTTCAATTCCTAATTTTGATTTTCCCCGAATGAATATATAACGAAGCAGAAACCAAGTGAAAACCAACAGTGCAAACGAAACAGGAATTCCGATTTTCATCCAACTTACAAAGTTTACAGCATCCGATGTTGGAAATGCTTCTTTGTAGGCGCGATAAAAAATCATATTTGTTGGTGTTCCAACCAATGTTGCCATACCTCCAATCGAAGCCGAATAAGCCAATCCGATTAATAAAGCAGCAGCAAATTTCTTTTTCGCCTTTTCATCCTGAATGTGTTCTTCCACATGAATAATTAAAGCAAGCACAGCCGACAACAACATCATCACACAGGCTGTATTTGAAATCCACATCGAACAAATAAGCTGTCAACATTACTCCTAAAAGAATGTTCGATGGTTTCGTTCCAACCGCAGTAAGAATCCGCAATGCTAATCGCTTATGTAAATTCCACCGTTCAAGTGCAAAAGCAAGAATAAATCCTCCGATAAAAAGGAAAATGATATTATCCATGTATTGACCTGCTACATCTTTGGCAGCAGCAATTCCCATAATTGGAAATAATAATATAGGGAGTAGCGAAGTCACTGCAAGCGGCATCGCCTCACTCATCCACCACCAGGCCATCCACACAGCAACCCCTGCCATAGTGGTCACTTCTGGCTTGCCCGGAACCAAATCAGCAAAAGCCCAGATTAAAATTCCAAGCAAAGGACCAATAATGCGGTGTAAATAATCTCGTTTCATTACTTTTGTCAAATGGAAACGCTTATGTGCAAACTTAGCAATCTTCTCCTCCCTATTTTCATTCTTTCTCTACTATTTGTTTTTTCCTGTAATCGCGTAAAAACAATTGTGAAAGATACTGCTAATCCTACTGTCGATTATGCAAAACAAGGTTATGTTAAAGGTTTAGTAGAAGAAGTAACTTTAGATGGGTGTAATTGGATGATAAGCTTGAAGGATAGTGCGGATAAAAGAATTGAACCAGATGTTTGGGAACCTGGCTACCAAGTACAAGGATTACAGGTTTGGATTAAGTATGAAGTGCAGAACCGATTATCCATTTGTATGGCGGGTCAAACTGTACACATTGTTGATATTAAAAAAAGGTGATTGGTTATTGTTGATTAGTTATTAGCAAAATAAATTCTGAAATATTTGGCGTGTCCCCATGAAGTAAAACACAAATACCTAACTCCCCATGGGGTCGGGCTTTTCGCGCTACATGGTAGATGCTACAATCCCTCACGCAAAAACAAAAATAAAAACTGTTAACCATTCACTAATAACTCATGACCGATTCACATTCTCTTCGTATAATTTTTATGGGTACGCCCATTTTTGCTGTAGCGACATTAAAGAAATTAGTTAAAGAAAATTACAACATTGTAGCGGTAGTCACAAGTGCTGATAAACCAGCCGGAAGAGGCCAACAAGTACAAGAAAGTGAAGTAAAACAATTTGCAAGGCAACATAATATACCTGTACTACAACCAGAGAAATTAAAATCGCAGGAATTTATTGAGCAATTAAAATTATTAAATCCTGATTTGCAAATAGTGGTTGCTTTTCGCATGTTACCAGAGGTGGTCTGGCAATTACCAAAGTATGGGACATTTAATTTGCACGCATCTATGCTTCCTCAATATCGTGGAGCTGCACCTATAAATCACGCAATAATAAATGGCGAAAATCAAACTGGTGTAAGTACTTTTTTTTTAGAGCAAGACATTGATACAGGGAAAATAATTTTTCAGGAAGCTATTCCGATAGAAGCTGATGAAGTAGCAGGTGAATTGCATGATAGGATGATGGAAATTGGAGCAAATCTTGTAGTTCGAACAGTAGCTGCTATTGGTAAAGGTGAAATATCTAAAATCTCTCAAGCTGACTTTATTAAAAAAGCTGAGGTTTTGAAAACTGCTCCAAAAATATTTCGTGCAAATTGTAAGATCAATTGGGATTTAGATGGAATGGCCATTCATAATCATATTCGTGGTCTTAGCCCCTACCCTGCTGCATGGACTGAATTACATAGAGAAAACGGAGAAATTATTGCATTGAAAATTCATAAATCAAAATTTACTCCTGCAACAGCAAACGATAAAGAGTTTAAAGCAGGTAGTATCATTGAACATTTTAAAATTTACACCCTCACAGGAATTATAGAAGTACTCGAAGTACAAGTAGCTGGAAAGAAAAAAATAAAGGCATCCGAATTTCTTTTAGGATTTAAATTCAAAGATGGCGACCTGTTTAAATAGTTTTGAGTAAGATAATTTTTATATTTAGCTTATACTTGGGAAAAAAAATTTATTAACATATTTCGTCTCTTTACAAACAAAAAGATTAAATATAGATTAGATTTAATTTAGTGGCATACTTATAAGACTATATTTGTATGCAACAAAGCACATACCCAAAAAAACATTATATGAACAAAGCAGAACTTGTTGAAGCAATTGCAAACGAAGCCAAAATATCTAAAGCAGATGCAGGTCGTGCACTTGACGCTACTATCATATGCGTTAGTAAAGCACTTAAAAAAGGCGAAAAGGTTTCGCTGATAGGATTCGGAACTTTTACTGTTACAAAACGCGAAGCGCGAGTTGGACGAAATCCAAAAAATGGAGACTCCATTCAGATTAAAGCAAAAAAAATAGCCAAGTTCAAAGCTGGGTCTGAACTTTCTGCAACTGTAAATAAATAGTTTTAAATACTCCAACAATTTGGAATATCTAAAAATCCTTTCATTGTTTTTGAAAGGATTTTTATATTTAAAGTTTATTCACATGAAATTATTTTTCTACCAGTAGCAGAAACGACATGAGTAAATTAGATAAAATAAAAAAATTCGATCCAAATAATCTAGGAGATTCCTCATCCAATATTTTCGGATTACCATTTACATGCGAAGAAGCAGATGTTGTGATTGTGCCAGTGCCTTGGGATGTAACTGTATCGTATAGCGATGGAACTATAAATGGACCATCAGCAGTGTTCAATGCCTCCTTTCAGGTAGATTTATATGATCCATCTATTACTGATGCATGGAAACTTGGGATTGCCATGGAGGAAATTTCTAATGATGTTAAGTCGAGAGCTGAATTACTTCGCACAAAGGCAAAAGTTTATATAGCAGCCATTACAAATGGAATAGATACTACACAAGATGCAGATTTAGAAAAAGACAAGGCACTTGTGAATGCGGGTTCAGAGTGGTTGAATGCCTGGGTAAAACAGCGCTGCCTTGAATGGATGAACAAAGGAAAACTTGTGGCACTACTTGGCGGCGATCATAGCACACCTTTTGGAATGTTGCAGGCTTTAGCAGAAAAATATCCTGCTTTTGCCATACTTCAAATAGATGCACATGCAGACCTGCGCCCGGCTTTTGAGGGTTTTACCTATTCGCATGCTTCTATCATGTATAACGCGCTAACAATACCACAGGTAAGCAAAATTGTGCAAGTAGGTATTCGCGATTTTTGTCAACAAGAAGCTGAATTAATTCAAAATAGCAATGGGCGAATCAAAACATTTTTTGATCGTGACATAAAACAAGACCGTTACTTAGGTAAAAATTGGTCTCAACAAGTGCAGGAAATAATTGCTGAATTACCCGAAGAAATCTATATCAGTTTTGATATTGATGGGTTAGATCCAAAACTTTGTCCAAATACAGGAACGCCTGTTGCAGGTGGATTTGAATTTGAAGAAATTGCTTATTTGATTCAGGAAATTTCGAAATCGGGAAAGAAAATAATTGCAGTAGATTTAAATGAAGTTTCTCCAAGTTCAAACGACGAATGGGATGCCAATGTAGGTGCGAGAATGTTATACAGAATGTGCAATTTAATGGCACTTTCGAACGGACGATTTTGATTTTAAAATGAATAACTACTCCAAAGAATTGTATGAATACCTGTCGAAATTTGCCACCGAACAAAGGATGGAAAAATTCGAAAGTGTCATTCAGGAACGAACGCGCTATTTAACAATAGTGGTTGAAAATGTTTACCAACCTCACAATGCGAGTGCTGTACTCAGAAGTGCTGAATGCTTTGGCGTGCAAGATGTTCACATCATTGAAAATTCAAATAAATACAATCCAAGTGCCGACATATCGTTAGGCGCACACCAGTGGTTGAGTTTAACACGACACAGCAAGACGGATAACAATTCTCTTTCATGCATTCAAGCCTTGAAGAAAAATGGATATCGTATTGTAGCGACAAGTCCACACAAAAACGATTGCTTGATTAGTGAAATTGATTTATCAAAAGGTAAAATCGCTTTATTTTTTGGGACAGAAATTGACGGTCTTTCGGATACAATTTTGAATGAAGCAGATGAATTCGTAAAAATTCCAATGTATGGATTTACAGAAAGCTTTAACATTTCAGTTTCAGCCGCTGTAAGCATGTATGAGTTGATGAAAAGACTTAGGGAAAGTAAAATTGAATGGAGATTGACAGCAGCAGAACTTTTAGCCCTAAAACTCGATTGGGTTAAAGAATCAGTAAAAAGTTCTGATCTCTTAGAAAAAGAGTTTAGAAAACAGAGGAATGCTGAATAAAGAATAGAATTTGTTACATTTGTATTAACTAAAAACAACAACAATACGATTATGGGAAAAGGAGATAAAAAATCGCGTAAGGGTAAAATCTGGAGAAAGTCATACGGAAATACACGACCACGCAAAGCGGTAGTTAAAAAAGTAGTTGCAGCAAAAAAAGCTGCTCCGAAGAAAAAAGTAGCTGCCAAAAAAACGGCGAAGAAAACTGCAGCAAAAGATTAAATTTAAAAACCGCTTATAAAGGCGGTTTTTTTATACTCTATTTTTAATTTATTAGGGAGCCAGACGTGCAATTTCCCAATTGCTATTGAATGTTTTGGAATAACAAATGCGATCGTGCAATCGATTTGGGCGGCCTTGCCAAAATTCTATTCTTTCCGGTTCTAAAACATAACCACCCCACCAATCTGGACGTGTTACTTCTTTACCCTCAAATTCTTTTTCAACTTTTTGAAAAAGATCATCCAGTATTTTTCGGTTACTTATTTTTTCACTTTGCGGTGAAGCCCAAGCGCCCAAACGAGAATTGCGCGGTCGAGCATTAAAATAAATGTCAGATTCAGCTGCAGTTTGTTTTATTATTTTCCCTTCTATTCGAATTTGTCGCTCCAATTCAGGCCAAAAGAATAAAATTGAAACAGCATTGTTGAGCTCAATATCTTTTGCCTTCTGACTTTCATAATTGGAATAAAAAACAAATCCTTTAGCTGAAAAATTACGAAGTAATACAATTCTGGAAGAAGGATAATTTTGTGCATTAACAGTTGAAAGCATCATTGCATTGGGCTCCGGTACCTTTGAATCAATTGCAGCTTGAAACCAAATTTCAAATTGTTTGAATGGGTTAGCGTTCAAAGTGTCCTCGTCTAAAGACATTTTGGAAAAGTCGTGGCGAAGTCCATTGATATGTGCTTGAATATCTTCCATAGTTAATTTTTACAAATGTAAAAGTATAAATTTGATTTAATACAATGAAATCGTTAATTATAAAAGCATAAGTGAAAGAGTTGGTCAAAATATTTTTTTGTATTTTTATGCCATGTTTGCAAAAAATAAACTTAAGCCATTACCTGGTCGTTTACTTGTAGCAGAACCCTATTTGCATGATTCCCATTTTAAACGTTCAGTTGTGCTGCTTGTAGAGCATAACGAAAAAGGATCAGTTGGATTTATTTTAAACAAGCCATTGGAATTTAATGTGGCAGATGCTATTAATAATTTTCCAGCATTTGATAGTAAAGTGTACTATGGTGGCCCCGTTCATGGCGATCAGTTATATTTTGTTCACACCCTTGGGACAAAGATTAAAGACTCCATACAAATTGGCAACGGATTATTTTGGTTAGGCAATTTTGAAGAGGTAAAGCTTTTAATTTTAGCTAACTTAATAGATTCCTCTCAAATCATATTTTTTGTTGGTTATGCAGGATGGGAAGTAGGTCAATTGGAAAAAGAAATTTTGGAAAAGTCGTGGTTTGTTTCCAATTCAGACCATGCCTTAATATTTAAAACTGATTCATCGGCCATGTGGACAGAAACTGTAAAAAAAATGGGAAAGTTGTTTGCACAGATGGTTAATTTTCCAAAAGACCCATCGATGAATTAACAATTGATTTGCGTGCGTGGTTGCAGCAGCTACCGTGTAGCGCGAAAAACACATTCCGCGAATGCGGACACGCCCAAAAGATTTTTTAAATTATAGTTACAATGATCAAAAATTAATATTTAATCATTTCATAATTGACTTTAACATAATTAGAAAACTTGACGAAACCATTTCTATACCAATGGATAAAACTAAAAAGCCCATAATTTTAGACATTGATTTCAATCCCGCTTGTCCAGTATATTTTAAAATTTGTGGTGCTATTGAAAAAATTGCGTAAATAGATAGTGCAACGCATAGTATTGCAATCATTATAATGATTGATTTATTCATTCCGCTATTTTCAATAGACATATTAATTAACAATGAGATTGAGCCCGGGCCTGCTAAAAGTGGCATTGCCAAAGGGCTAAATGAAATATCTTCTTTTTCTAATGATTCCTTTTTAATTTTATCCTTAATATCTCTTTTATGTTTTGCATTCAATAATAAAAATCCTGAACGCGAAATAATTATTCCGCCTGCTATTTTCAATGCATTAATAGATATTCCAAAAAAACCAAGGATGTTTGATCCTGCAAAATAAGAACAAATACAAATAAGAATAATATACATGCATGTTTTTCTGATTTGATAATTCCTCCATTTCGAATCATGATTTTCAGTTAATGAAATAAATACAGGAAGTGCGCTTAATGGATTGATAAGTGCAAAGAGAGAAACAAAACTACCAATAAAAAAGACAAATGACATAACTCAATATTTTCCACAAAAGTAATGTGAAAAAAATGCGTTAAGCTGAACCAATTGTTAAGAAATTATTAATGTATTTGTCATCTCAAATCATATTTTTCGTTGGTTATACAGGATGGCAAGTAGGTGTTTCCAAATTTTTTTTCTTTGTCCTTTTGTCTTGATACAAAAGAACTAAAAAATCAAGTCTCGATTGAAGACGTTCGGCGAAAATTTCTCCTCGACCGATACAAGAAAAGAGTGATAAGCAGCGCTTATCAAACGACAAGCGCTTTTCGGTATCGCTTACGCCTCGAAATTTTCTTCATCCTCTCTTTGCCAATCGAGACGAAAAAAACGAACATTAAATTAATATTTATAATTTAACCACTTTTTTATTTTTTTCAGAGCAAACCATAATAACCAAGGCCCATCGTCAGTAAACTAAAATAATAATAGAAATTCAAAAGGGTTTTTATAGAATTCATTTTTTATTGGTCAATAATGGTTAAGAAATTAAGATTTTATTTTCTTATTCAATAGAACCAGCAACTTTTTAGCTGTATCTGCACTATACGTTTTGGCTTTGTAAGAACTTACCCATTGCAATCCACTTGTAACATTTGTTAAAAAAAGTTCGTCGGAGTTGAGTAAAATACTTAAAGTAAGGGGAACTTCATAAACAGCAATTCTATTTTCAGTAGCTATTTCCATGATAACGGCACGCATAACACCAGCCACACAGCCTTCGGCAAGCGGACAAGTGTAAAGCACTCCGTTTTTAACTGCAAACAAATTTGCGTTTGTAGCTTCAATAACATTTCCAATATGATTGATGAGAATGGCATTGCTGACATTCATTTTTTTTGAATACAAAGCAGCAAGTATATACAACTGCGCATTAGCCGTTTTGAGTGTAGAAAGTTTATTAATTGGTTTTCGGATATCCTGATACAGTTCGATGCTTAATCCAATATCATTTAATACATATTCATTATCCTCTAAAGCCCAAATTTCAAGCAGCCAGGAAGCATCGTTTACTTGTGGATTATAATGGCCTCCATCGTTTCTGAAAACGCTAAGTCGTAAACGTGCTCCCGCAGTAACACCGTTTCTTATGGCTAACTTATTGCACCAATCTTCCAAAGAGCAGGAAATAAAATTATCGGGCAAACGCATTTGCAATAAATTTATACCGGCCATTAGTCGAGCTAAATGGCGCTGTGCAAAAACTAATTTTCCATTTACTAAACGCATACTTTCAAAGACACCATCGCCATAGCGGAAAGATCTATTGTAAGGAGTAAAAAGAACATCATTTGCAGGACGTTCTTCTCCGTTTATAAAAAGAATTTTAGTATTTAGGACACTCATAGGACTATAAACTTACAAAAAAATAATTTAGAACTATTCGATTTAATTTAGAAAAATACATTAGGTAATCCCCTACCCTTTTTCTAAAAAATAGAATTTTTTAATTCCCATAAAAAAGCAATTATTAAAATAGGTTTCATAAGTATTGGAAGTAGGAAGCCGTATGCAGCACCCCAAAAGTGTGCATCGTGTCCAACATTATCAACTTCTTTTTTGGACATGTAGGAAGAATACCAGAGGTACAAGATTCCGTAAATCCATGCCTGCATTGGGATTGCGAAAAAGATGTACAATTTGGATGTAGGAAAGAGCAAAATAGCAGTGTAAACAATTGCAGAAACAGCACCCGATGCACCAAGTGCGTTGTAATACTGATTATACCGTTGTTTAAAAAAAGTAAAAATTGAAGAAAAAAATAAAGCACCTACATACAACAAAATGTAATTTACCGTTCCCATTGTTTCACCAAATAATTCAGGTGAGCAAAAATTGCGTTCCACTAAAGGGCCAAAAAAATAGAGCGTGAGCATGTTTACAAATAAGTGGGGAAAATTAGCGTGCAAAACTCCATGCGTAAAAAATCGCCACCATTCCCGATTGTAAGAAATAGCGTATGCATTAAACATAAATTTGCCCTTTAAGTCGTTTCGTTCCATCGTTAAAAGTGAAATAACGCAGGTGATGGCAAGAATTAAATAAGTAAGGATTGGCGTTTGCATAATTAAATTATAGAATTGAACTTAGATTATAAAGATACAATCTATGTTTGAATGAAAAGAAACTATGGTTTTTTTAAGCTGTTTATCAATGTCTTAGCAAGAATTAGTTAATGCTTTTTGGCAAACAGATGTAGATTTTCCTACATTAGTCGAAATAATCTATGTACTTCGAACGCGATGATACAATTGTTGCCCTTGCCACAGCCCATGGAACTGCTGCAATTGCCGTAATTCGGCTTAGCGGACCAGAAGCCTACTCCATCACAGAATCGATTTTTAGAAACAAAATAGGCAAGGCAAAAAAGATTGCACACCATCCCTCGCATACCATACATTTTGGAACAATTGGAGAAGGTGAAATTGCATTAGATGAATGTTTGGTTTCAATATTCAAGGGGCCTAATTCTTTTACAGGGCAAGACGTAGTTGAGATTTCCTGTCATGGTAGTATTTTTATACAACAACAATTAGTTCAGTTACTGATTCGTTATGGAGCGCGTATGGCCAACGCAGGAGAGTTTTCGTTGCGCGCATTCTTAAATGGCAAGTTCGATTTATCACAAGCAGAGGCAATAGCAGATTTAATAGCTTCGCAGTCTGCAGCATCGCACCAAGTAGCGCTTGAACAAATGCGGGGGGGATTCTCATCGAAGATTAGAACATTGCGCGAACATTTATTAAACTTTGCATCGCTGATTGAACTGGAATTAGATTTTGCGGAGGAAGATGTAGAATTTGCAAACCGTGATGACCTTAAAAAGTTACTTTATACAATTCAACGATTGGTGCACCGCTTAGTGAATTCATTTGAAGTTGGTAATGTGATTAAGAATGGAATTCCAGTAGTAATTGTAGGAAAACCAAATGCAGGGAAAAGCACTCTTTTAAATGCATTGGTAGATGAAGAACGCGCCATTGTTTCTGAAATTCCAGGTACCACACGTGATACCATAGAAGATGAAATTACGATTGACGGAATTCTATTCCGCTTCATTGACACGGCAGGGTTACGGGAGACGACTGATGTTATTGAGTCAATTGGAGTGTCAAAGGCATTTGAAAAGGTAAAACAATCTGCGATTGTCATTTATCTTTTTGATGTACATGAATTGACTGCTGGGGAATTAAAATTAAATTTGGATGAATTAAAAAAGCACATCACCTCAGATCATTCGCAGCTTGTGCTAATTGGCAATAAAATTGACAAGGAAGATTTTAGTAGTATTCAAAAAGAATTCAATGCGTTTGATGTTTTGTTTTTGTCGGCCAAAGAAAATTTATACATTGATGATTTGAAATTGAAGTTGGTGAGTTTATTTGATAGTAGGACCGTTCATGTAACGGAAACGATAGTAACGAATGCACGTCACGTAGATGCATTGCGACATACAGGCAATGCGATACAAAGGACGATTGATGGATTAAACGGAAATGTGAGTGGCGATTTGCTTGCGCAAGATATTAGAGAGGCACTTCATTATTTAGGTGAAATTACAGGAGAGATTTCGAGTGATGATTTACTCGCTAATATTTTTGGTAAGTTTTGTATCGGCAAATAGATATTTCAGCTATACCCAACAAGTTTCCACAAGTCATTTTAAACAATGCCCAGCAATATGATTTTTCTATGAATTAAAAGGAATTTTGTTTTATTAATTCCTTAGTTAAAAACTATTTTTGCATTGTACTATTAGTTTTTATTATAATTATAAAACGGCAGCAAACTGAGTTTACTGCCAACAATTAGAAGAAACAAAATAGCGTTCACATGATTATTTTTTCACAATAGCTATTTACCCTAATTTTATACGATTTAATTCTAATATTTACCCTAATTCTATAATAGTGTTGTTTATTATCCACATTTATATTATATTTGTGGATATTAATCAACATTTAGATGAACTCAAAAAGACAAACTCTTTTTCCAAAGCATTTAAAAATACTTCAGGAACTAGGAGAAAATATTAAATTAGCTCGTAAAAGAAGAAAACTGACTACCATACAAGTATCAGAGCGAGCAGGAATAGATAGAACAACTCTATATTTAATTGAGAAAGGAACTCCAAGAGTATCAATGGGCGCATATTTTAATGTATTGCGAGTATTGGGTTTGCAAGATGATTTTTTAAAATTAGCATCTGAAGATAAGCAAGGAAGAGATATTCAAGACTTAGAACTTTTAGGAGGTAAATAAAATGGCAACAAGTAAAATAGATATATTGGTTTATGCCGATTGGTTGGAAATAAGCGGACCAAAATTAATTGGAGTTCTAGCTGCTCATCAAGGCAAGGGTAGAAAGACATTTAGTTTTAGTTATGATGAAAAATGGTTGGAAACTGAAAAGCCATTCTTATTTGATCCAGATATTACATGGAATAAAGGACAACAATTTCCAATTGGGAAATCTAATTTCGGAGTATTTAATGATACTATGCCAGATACTTGGGGGCGAACATTAATGAAAAGACGAGAAGCTCAAATTGCTAAGGAAGAAAAAAGAGTTGTAAAAAGTCTTCATGACATTGATTTTTTATTAGGTGTGAATGATGAAAGTAGGATGGGTGGCTTACGATTTAAATTACAAGAAAAAGAATCCTTTTTAAATAATGATAAAGCTCAACCAACTCCTCCATGGTCTTCTGTTAGAGAATTGCAACATGGCATTTCTTTAATTGAATCAAATAAGGATAATAAAGAGGTGCGTAAATGGTTAAGCATCTTATTGGCTCCAGGTTCCTCATTAGGTGGTGCACGACCAAAAGCAAATATTATTGATGAGAAAGGTAATTTATGGATAGCTAAATTTCCATCTAAAGAAGATACTATTGATAAAGCTGCATGGGAATTCCTAGCTTATAAATTGGCTATCAAAGCAGGTATTGAAATGGCTGATTGTAAAATTGAAAAGATATCTGGCAAATACTTTACTTTTTTCACTAAACGTTTTGATAGATTAAAGCACAAAAGAGTTCATTTTGCCTCTGCAATGACTATGACTAGTAATAATGAGGATACTATTAAGAATAATCATCCGAGCTATTTAGATATTGCGGAATTCATACAATTTAATGAATCAAATAATACAAAGGAATTACACCAATTATGGAGAAGAATGGCATTTAATATCACTATATCAAATACCGACGATCATTTAAGAAACCATGGTTTTATACTTAATAAAACTGGTTGGCAATTATCCCCAGCTTATGATATTAATCCTTGCATTGATAAAGATGGACTGTCATTAAACATTGATTCAAATAATAATGCATTAGATTTTGATTTGGCAAAAAGTGTTGGCGAATATTTTCAACTTAAAGAAAAACAAATGGATGATATTTTAAAAGAAATAAAAGGAGCAGTAAAAAACTGGAAAACAGAAGCAACAAAAATTGAAATTTCAAAAGCTGAAATTTCTCTCATGAGTTCTGCATTTAAATTTTAAAACTTGATTTTGTTCAATTTTTGGAATCATAAAACTTTGCTAAAATAATTCTTATCAACAATACATTTTTTGGGTTATGAACAATTTTATACAAAAAGTGATAATCTGGAGACTTGTAAATCCTGTAACTGCGATTTGTGACAGTCGGTCTGCAGCTCAATGATAATAAGGCTTTCAAAATGCTATAACGGAAATAATAAAACTTTGGGTTATGCAAAAGAACAAATCAAAAAAGCATTATTAAATAAATACCAATATACTTTTGAAATATAAAAGCTCTATTTCATCAAATTGCTTTTTTTACATTTAATCTCCTGATTTTAAAAGAATTTTATTTTTCATTTGGTTGATTAAATGAACTAGCGTAACCAAAAGCTAACAGAGGTGTTACAAAGTTTTATGAGATCCGTCGCAAAATCCTGGATTGGTGGTATACTTACAATTACACAAATAAGCTACTTTAGTTTCTTCAGCTACGAATACTTTTGGAACAAAAGAGGAGCCTTTATGAGAACCATCACAAAATGGTTGATTAGTTGATTTGCCACAAGAGCACCATGCGTAAGTTTTACCGGCTTCTAATTGAACCGGCAGAGGAGTCTTTCCTGCAATTATTGGTTTTTCCATTTTTGTTGATGTTTTATTATTTTTCAAAATTAAGAATAATTTTGGATTAATTTGGAGAGTCCTACATGCGCTATTTGTTAAGTTTATATAAATAAATGGCAAATTGTTCTATGAATTTGTGTCATTGTAAATTTCAAAATAATCATCGGGTTCTTCGATTAAAAATTCCTTTTCAGCATTAAACATTCTCTTCAATAATACTATAATTTGATTTTTTTCAAACTCCGACAATTGGTTTGGGCTGTTAGATTGTAATTGGTTTAAAGCATCAGCGCAAATAACCTCATACATGTTTAATTTGGATAGCTCGTTTTCTGCTTTTTCTTCCATTTTGATTTTATCGGATTATTGATAATTTTAGGTGTAAATTTTAGTAGTTGTGTTTTATAACCATTTAAGAATAATCAAAAAAACACGCGCTTAATAAATTTATTGGAACAATTTTATCGTTTGGTAATTACAAAGGACTTCATTTTCTTAATAAAATTATAATTGAATTTCAACAATCAAAAATAAATATTCAAAAACGAAAAAATTGGAGGGGTATTGAAAAGGTTAGCTAGCAAACATTAAGGTACGATTGGCAACTTACTTGCAATCGCCCATGACTTTTGACATCGCTTCATATAATTTCGCGGAATCTTCTTTCGTTTTATATTTACTAGTAATCGCGTTGGACTCAGCAGAAATACTTGAAGCTTCGCGCATCACTAATGCAATATCTGTGTGCTCAGCTTTAGCGGCCAATGCCTGTGCCTGGCAATCTAAATCAGCCATTTTTCGTGCATCAATAGAAACAGCACTGTTATCACAGCCTAAAAAAAGAGAGGAGACAACTATTATAGAAAGTAAAACACATTTAAATTTTCTCATTCAATTTGTTTTTTTGTATTCAAAATTGCATTTTCCAGTCAAATACAAATGATACCCCTAAATTAGAAATTATTTCAAGCAATTTACTTCAGTACAAATAAAGTTTTGCAGAGAATTATAAAACACGCAATTTACATTAATTATGCAATAATACAATAAAATGGCTTGTAACTAACTATTTATAAGGAATTTATGAATAAAAAAAAGCTGAATGCATACAGCGATTTTAAGTATCAAAACTCAGCCGATACAAATATTAACTAAACTTTACTGAATTTTGACCCCAAAACAAGAAAATGAATTGTAATAATGCCTACAAAATTCAGTACAATCAATTAAATAATTCAACTAAGAATTCACTGACTTTTTCTGCTACTTCAGTCTTCGTAAAGTCATCGGTATGAATAATAAGTTCGTTTGAAGTTGCATTCAAACTAATTAAATTATTTATTTTAATTCCTTTTTCTAAATTCACAAAGCCCTCTTTACGATCTGAAAATCGTTTCGCCATCACTTTTTCAGAAACGAGAAGCGATATAACTTTATATGGAGTTCCTTCCATTTTGTCAAGGAGGTAAGCTAATTTAGCTGACATAAACATATCCACAATAATAACTGGAGACCTTTCTAATTCAAGAAATTTGCGTGTAGTTTGGATTACCACTTCATGAGCTATTAAATATTCTTTTTCGTCTTCCCAATTTACATTATTCATCATACCCCTCACATTGTCAACTTCAATTAAAACACCATTGGGTAATGTTTTTTTTAGTCGGCGTGCTAATGAACTTTTACCTGCGCCAGGTGCTCCACGAATAATAATTATTGCATTTTTCATTTACTACTATTTTCATATACCCATGAAGGTAAATTGTACTTAACTTTTATTACGGTGCTTAATGTTACTAGTTCATCTTTTTTATTAGTATTGCCAATAGATAGTAGGAATTGTTTTTTCGTTGATACAATAATCCTTGTAACTAATCCCCTACTCTTCCAAATTTTTTCATATTCCAACACATTAGCTTGTGAACTAAATACGCCAATAATTAAATCGAAACCATGGGAAGGAGTTAATATGCTATGTAACCTACTACTATCTGAAATACTAAGCTCCGAAGCATCAACTTTTTTTATCTTTAAATTAGACAACGAACTAAGTTTATCCTTGTTTTTGATCTTACTTTGAGGCGATGTAACTAAAGATTTTGCATCAACATTATTTTTATTTGTTTGAACTACCAAATTATTTTTTGTCTCTGTTGCGCTACTAGTATCTCCTAAGCAATAAAGATAGCCGTCGCGCGAAGCGATGTAAATACGACCTTGATCAGCCACAGGACTTGCTTCAAAAGTACGCTGTATTAATTCTAGAAGTTTGAAATGTCCTTCTTGATTAAAAGAAAATAAGTGTAATCCGTGGTAACCTGCTGCTACTAATTTCCCTTTTGCAAAAATAGGCGTTGAAATAGAAGGACCTATAAATTTTGTAAACTGTAAAACAGGCGTTGCATATACTGTTTTACCATCTGGCCCTAATACAGTTTCATTTGCTTTTATTTTGTCATACTGCACAACATTTAGGTTGCCGTCAATTCCAGTAAATGCCGCTAGATGTAAATAGCTTCCATCATTATACGCATCATTTAGTGAAGCACTTCCAATGACGCCACCTTTCCAACTTGAAAAAATAAAATCTGGAGTTGGAAAATACCACGCTACACAATGGGAAGGATCAAGCCTTGGATTTAGTTTAAAAATTCCACCATTTCCTAAAATATATTGTTTTTCAACTGCAATAAGCAAACACGAATCAGCAGTTACAACAGGAGTACCATCTAAATCAGATCCAATGTAAAAATCCCAATCAATTAATTTTGTACTCAAATTGTAACCATAAACATGACCAGATCCGGATGATATGTAGAGATGATTTCCAATGCGAGATGGCGAAGCTTCTGTTACTAAATTACCACCATGGCGGGCACAATCCTCAGCATTATAAAGAGGAAGTGTTGCAAAAATAGTTGGGGAATTAAAGTCATTCTGTGCTACAACACATTTCCCTGGGTCAAATCGAACAAACTCTCCATTCTCAAGACCAATATAAGCTGTGTCATTAAAGATCAATGCTGATGCATCACAATCACGACTGTAGCTTCGCGTTTGCTTTACATTCATTCTCCACAGTTCTTTACCAGTAAAAAAAGATACTGCACGAAAACTCGGGCAAACAGAACCAGAAAATGAATTCAATGCCCCTTTACGAGATCCTTGAAGAATTACAATTCTATCCAAGACATTTTTGGCGCTATCATTCATCCAAATACTTCCTGTTCCTTTTAGGATATCGTCATATTCATAATTCCAAATTATTTCCCCTGTGGCAGCATCAACTTTTTTCAATTGATGATCAAAAGAACCTTGCAATAAATATATTTTATCTTTTTGTTTAACAATAAGTGGTTGACCAGTCCAGCCTGCACCCGCCCATTCCTCTACTCCTTTTGATGCTGTTACAATAGTTGTGCCTTTACCAATGTATGTTTTCCATATAATATCAATCCGATTGCCAATACTATCGCCATAATAATTGCGGGAGTCGTTTCCAAGAAATGTCCCAACTTTTATTTCGATAGAATCTTCCTTGCTCCTATCAATAAAAGAATTGTTTTTTAATGGAGCCCAGCTTGTATGTTTTGCCGCAAAAGAGAAAAAAAGAATTTGAATGCCAAATAGAAATACAATGGTAAACAGAATTTTTATCACTATGTTACTAAAGCTACGCATGAAGAATGCATTTTTATATCAAAGCTCAAATCAAAAAAATACTCAACTAATTAAATTAATAAAATAAATGCTATAGGAAATATTTAAAATTGACTAAAACTACTTCAGCAATAATTTATTAATTCGTTTAATTGGACCTGCACAGAAATTTTGGTGACAGGTTACACAAGCTCCAACCATCAAATTGTAGTTTTCAACTTTGGATTCCTCCGAAGAAGAATAAAATTCTTTCGCTCTAGCAATATAGTTCTCTGCTAAAGAATTATAGATAGCGGTATCAATTGACGAATCTGTTTTTTGAGCTGATATTAAACTGTTGAGAATGCCAGGCATTGGTCGAATTGCCCTACGAAGTAGCAAATCTTGTTTCACAGAATCAGTAAGTGAAACCATTTCACGCATTAAGATTGCTAACTCACTATCACCATTTGGATTAATAGTATTTAAATTACAGGAATCAACTTTTGCATGTTCCGAATTTCTATTCGTTTCATTACACGCAAGAAAACCTAAAAAAATAAAAAAGATAAGTGTTATTTTAAAAATCATATTTGCTAAAAAAAAATTATTAGTTGATAATAACACCCGAAGCTTCAAAAACTACTGCAACCTCAGGTTCTGTAATTTTATCGATTGCTGCTTGAGACTCTCCCCCATCCTCAGCATAGTGACGAAGCATTTGAACAGAAGTGGTATCATTATAGGCATATCCTTCCATGATTACTGTTTTGCCAGCAGCATCTTTCGGAATAAAAAAAGCGTAATCCTTAAAAGTAACACGCATTGTTTCTGAATTGTCAAGTTGTAATTCCATCCAACATCCTTTTTTCTGACACACTTCAACAATTTTACCTTCCACTTGCATTGCAACAGAATCCTTAGTACCAAGTTTTGCTTTTACATCAGCTACTTTAATAGGATTTATTTGTGCAATGGAGTCCCCAAAGTATTTAGAAACTTGTTCCGTTTTTTGAGTACCACAAGATGTTAAAACGAAAAAAAATGCAGCGCTAAAAATTAAATTGTATTTCATAATTAATAAATTTTAACGAAGATAGAGATTTTAATAGCATTCAATTAATACACCCTAAGTAAAATAAATAGCTTTTAATTCAGATTTTACAACTTTACCCATAGTATTTCGTGGTATCGAGTCCGTAATTTTAAAAATAGTTGGTAATTTATAATTTGCTAATTTATCTTTTGCCCAATCTCTTAATTCATCTAAATTTAATTTATTATGGCTAGTTAAAACCACCAGTACGGCAACGCGTTCTCCAAACACATCATCTTGTATGCCAAGAACACAACATTCTGAAATGCTTTTATGTGTCAGTAATACTGTTTCAATTTCTAACGAAGAAATTTTATATCCTCCACTTTTAATTATATCTGTTGCTATTCGTCCCATAATTTTATAATTATCGGCTTCAATAGAAACAATATCGCCGGTTTTAAACCAACCATCTGTTGTGAAACTTTTCTTAGTCTCAGTTTGTTTATTCCAATATTCTTTAAAAATAGCTAAACCTCTTACTTCAAGTTCAGCCATAGCATCAGTACTAGCTTCATCTATATTAAAACGGACTTCAACGCCAGGAAGCGGCTTGCCAACAAACCCAGGTATTCGTGCTCCAAGTAAAGAATTGGACAAAATCATTCCCGTTTCAGTCATTCCATAGCGCTCTAACAAAATTTGACCTGAAATTATTTCCCATCTTTGAAAAACAGAAACTGGTAAGGCAGAAGATCCGCTTACCATTAAACGAAATGAAGCACAGGCGGAAGAATACTTTGACTTTAAATCATCAGAGCTTGAATCCCAAAATAAAATCATTTTAGAATAGATCGTTGGTACAGCCATGAAAACAGAAAATTTATGCGCTAGCATTTTATCCCACACAGTTTGAGCATCAAATTTTTCAATCATGTAACAATGGGCTCCCGAACTTAAAGAACAGAAAAGTTTATTGATTATACCATGTGTATGGTGCAAAGGCAAAAAATGTAAAATAGAATCATTTTCATTCCAGGCCCAAGCTTCAATTAAGCAAGTAATTTGAGCATATAACGAAGCATGTGTGTGTACAACTCCTTTGGGTTTCCCTGTTGTGCCACTTGTATAAAGTAATAATGCATTAGCAGACTTTTTGGGATAATCCCAGTTGTAAGCAATCGGTTCTGAAGGAGGTTTTGTAAACGTGAGCTTTTTTTTAGCGCAAGAACTATTTTCTATTAAATGAAAAAAGTCAGGATGTGCTAAAATAATTTTAGCTCCGCAGTCTGAAATAATATAATCTAATTCTGCTGTTGGGTGCTCCACACATAGCGGAACCAGCATTGCTCCAGACATCATTCCTCCTAACATACCAGCTACATAAGCTAAACCCGCTGGAGCAAGTAAACAAATACGTTCGCCTTTATACGATTGATAATTTAAAATTTCAGATGCTACAAATTGTGCTGTTCGATAAACTTCGTCAGCTGAATAAGTACCATTACAATCAGAAAGTATTTTCTTTCGAGGGAAATCTACAACCACCTCAGAAAATCGTTCAGGGAAGGTCATGTGTATTATTTACGAATTAAAAATTCAACACGTTCAGGCTGCATTTTTAAATTCTGAATATTCAATGGCTGCCGAGCAATATCTATTTTAAGTGTATTTTCTTTAGGATTTACTTTCAAATAATCAGCCACCACGCGAAACATATCAGCTGTAATGGATGCGTAATCTTCAACTCTTACCTTAAAAATAACATCAACTTTATCAGGAAATGTTTTGAGAATAATTGATGGGGGAATATTAATCGTTTCAATGGTAACACTGAATTTTTTCTCGGTGTATTGACCTACAGGTATAAGGAGTTGAACCATTGCAGGATTAATTGTAAGGCTGCTGAACTCGGCTGGAAGTACCAATTTTACTAACTCGTCAACCGGACGATTTAGATTTAGATAGGATTTAGATTCCGTTTCAATAAAATTGATTCTATTAATTAATGTATCTGCGCCGCTGACAACTGCAAACGATGGATTGGTTCTAATGCTATCGCCAATTTGAAAAAGAGGAGCGCATTTATAATTTACCATTGGTCGAATTGGTACTTTCTTTTCTGCTCTCCCTTCAAAACTTAAAACAATTGTGTCGGGCATAACCCTTAGAATTTTAAGTCCGTGCCCAATTGCGCCCTCAATACGCTCAGCATGTGAGTTAGTAGCAAGAGCAAAATCACCTTTACCTAAGCTTCGTGCTTCCCGAGCATCAAAATCTAAAACGCTTGAATATTTTACAAACTGAAAAGTAAAAATTGTGAAGCCACTACCAACGACTGTTGCGTCAACAGAATCAGGTAGGTCAACAGCTATAAGTTTTTGCTCTGGTAAATACGAATAAGAAACAGGAACACGAATAGTAATCGTGTACTCCTTAGAAAGCGAATGCAGCACCCAAAAAAGGCCAGCAATTAGAAGGCAAATGAGGTAAACCGAAACTCGACGACTGAAGAAGTTAGCTTTGCGTTCTGTATCTTCTTTTGCTATGGAATCTTTTTTATTCAAAATAAATTTAAATAATTTTAATACCGCAACGAAAATATTTCTCTCGATGTAATTAAGTAAAAAATAAAACTCTTAATTAAAATTCATTTTTATCTAATTTTTGAATAGGAACAGGAACAGTTGTATCCTCCACATCCGCAAGGAATGCTTTAGAATTTTCTAGTGATACTGCCGATTTCAAAATTTGTAAGCGATTTCCACCTTCTACTTCTATGAGAAAAGACTTGGTTCTAATTTCAATTATTTTTCCACAAATTCCACCAATGGTTACAACTTTAGTTCCTCTCTGTAATTCAGCTAAAAAAGTAGTTGCTGCCTTTTGTTTTTTTAACTGTGGACGCATCATGAAAAAATAAAACACGACAATAACAAGTCCAATCATGATAAAACTGCTCATTCCGCTTCCGCCAACAGGGACAATTCCACTTTGTAATAAATTTAAATACATTGACATAATTTGTTTTTTATTAATTAATGAGCTGCGCCGTTACCTTCTTTAGGAACTAACACTTCAGCTTGAATTGTAATTACTTTAGTATTTGGAGAACAATTAGTTGTTATCGTAACCGTTTTTTCAACTTGACCTTTTTTACCTTCACTGCTGAATTGAACGCTAATTTCAGATTCTTGCCCAGGAGCAATTGCTTTACGTGGGTATTCAGGAACAGTACAACCACAACTACCGCGTGCATCTGAAATAATTAAATCAGTCCCTCCAATATTTTTAAATTTAAAAGCATAAGTAACTTTTTCACCCTGCGACAACTTCCCAAAATTATGAACTAAAGATTCAAATTTCATCTCCGGATTTTTACCATCCATAGCGTTTCCACTTGCAGTTGTACGAATGTCAACCAAATCAGTAGTCAGCTCATCATTTTTAGGTGCACAAGAATAAAGTACAATTGAAATTGCAAATGCAAAAATGAATTTAAAGGAATTTATCATATTTCGTTTCGTTAAAATTTTGCGCTAAATTAAGATAGAATTTTCAATAAAAATATAAAATATCTAAAATATATAGTTTAGGTCTTTACTTGATAAATTAAAACCAACAAGCTAAATTTAGCTTATTCCATTAAGCCACGACCAGATTTCTGCATCGTTCCATCTTTTTTGAAATCAATTACAATTTTATCTAAAATCCCGTTAATAAATTGCTTTGACTTAGGGGTGCTATAAGTTTTAGAAATTTCTATGTATTCATTCAAAGTGACTTTAACAGGAATGGAACTGAAATGCAATAATTCTGAAATCGCCATTTTCATTAATATGACATCCATGACAGCAATTCGATCCACTTCCCAATTTTTTGTTTTGTCGGAAATGAGCTTTTCGCAACGATCATTATAAATAATAGTTTTCCGAAAAAGTTCCAATATAAATTGTTTATCCTCCTCAGGATCTTTAAATAATGGTGCTAAAACTGGTTCTCGCGTTTCATTTGCAGATTCAAGCGTACGAATAATTCCAGGCGCCACGGCCATATTTAAATCACCAGGCCAATGCATATTTTTTTCTTCAAGAAATTGTTCAAACGCCTCGTCATCTGCTATAAAAGTTTTGAAAATATTGATAACTAATTCTTGGTCACGGGCAAAGGAATCAATATCAGATGACATATAAGTCTTGTACTCGTCAGAGACTTTTAATTTCTCCCACATTTTACGAGTCAAGCTTAATTCATCGTCGCTTTGCCATGTAATTTTATGAATGGCTGCTTCTCTTTTTAATTTTTTATGATTTAAAAGTTGAGCTATTAATTTATTATTTACAAAACGCAAATTGGGTCTCAACTCTTCCGGTGTAGGAAGGTGTTTTTCTTTACCAATTTCGATGCTATTTGAAGCTACACGAACCAATTCTTCAAAAATTAACAGCAGGTAAATGTAAAGTTCATATGTTTTATCAATGCTACGCATTAAATCTCTTTCCCCGCTAGGAACATCAGCGCTTTCACTTTGGAAAAAACCATATAGCGCTTGCATTGCTTGAATACGTAAATATCTTCTGTTTAGCATTTTTAAAAAATAAAGAACACGTTAATATTATTTTATATAGTGTTTTAAGCAACTATAATTTTGCAGAAAGTCTATTTTCTGCTGTTCTATTTGCAGCCAAATAAGAAGGAATATTATCTTGTTTTGCTAATCTGAAAATTTCAGATGTGGTAGCATATATTTTTTCGGCTTGTTCCATTGCATAGGTAGGAGCAAAACCATGCAACTCGGAATAAACATTTATTAATCCACCTGCATTCACTACAAAATCAGGAGCATAAATAATACCCTTTTCCATTATCATTTTCCCATGAATTGCTTCATCTGCTAATTGATTGTTAGCGGCACCACAAATAACTGAGCATTTCAATCGAGCAATGGAATCGGAATTAATTGTAGCGCCAAGTGCACAAGGTGCGTAAATGTCAATTTCCAAATCAAATATTTTATCGCCAGCAACAACTTCTACGGAAGGATGTTTCTTTTTTATTTCAGCTAACTTATCTTCAAAAATATCGCAAATAAATACTTTTGCTTCCTCCTTGATAAGATGGTCTACTAACACAGAACCTACATGACCAATACCTTGTACACAAACTTTTTTCCCAGCTAGTGAATCACTGCCCCAACATTCTTTTGCCGAAGATTTCATAGAAACATAAACACCATAGGCGGTTACAGGTGAAGGATCCCCACTTCCACCCATTGCTTCAGGAATACCAGTTACGTGCTTTGTTTCCATGCGAATATGTTCCATATCCTTAGTGCTCATTCCAACATCTTCTGCTGTAATATATTTTCCACCTAGAGTATCAACGAATTTACCAAAACGTCGCGTCATCGATTCTGTTTTATCTTTTCTCGAATCACCTATAATTACTGCTTTTCCCCCACCCAAGTTTAGACCAGTAATAGCCGCCTTATAGGTCATGCCCTTTGACAATCGTAGTACGTCAGTTAATGCTTCTGCTTCAGTTGCATAAGGCCACATTCTTGTCCCTCCTAATGCAGGACCAAGAGTCGTATTGTGAATTGCTATGATTGCTTTTAAGCCAGTTTTGTTGTCATTGCAGAAAACAACTTGTTCATGATCAAAAATTGACATCTGGCCCATTGGACCTAAAACTTTATCCATTTTTTTTGTTTCATTAACTGATAACATAATCTACAAATGAAAGGTTTACCTTTTGAAATACTTAAATTGCACCCGATTTGATTTAACGGCTACAAAAGTAGTAGTTTTTTAGCACCAAAGTTGATTTGTAATTATCTTAAACTATCTTGAAATCACTAGCTTACCTTAATAAATTCTTCTGGAAATACAAACTGCGTTTTTTTTCAGGCATTTTGTTTATTTCTGCCTCCACCTACTTTTTGACTGCTTCCGTTAGTTTTTTAGGAAAGGGGCTTGATTTTGCAAAATTTGCTGGTGAGCATCAATTAAATAAAGCTCAAACGGTGCATGTACTGATGCTCTTTGGACTAGAAATATTTTACTATACACTTGCCTATGGATTTTTTCTTTTTCTAAATAGACAAACAATTATTGTCATGTCGCGATTAATTGAATATGACATGAAGAATGAGGTTTTTGAACATTATCAAAAACTCGATCAAAGTTTTTACAAAACAAATAATACCGGCGATTTAATGAATCGTATCAGCGAAGATGTAGGTCGCGTTCGAATGTATACCGGTCCAGCTGTGATGTATACTACCACAACTATTATTACGCTGGTCATCACAATTTATTTTATGTTTCAAGAAAATGTAAGCTATTCACTTTTTGTGTTAGCCCCCCTCCCTATTCTATCATTTGTCATTTATTATGTAAGTAATCTCATTAATAAGAAAAGTCTTAATGTTCAAAAACAACAATCATTGTTAGCTACTTCGGCACAAGAAACATTTTCGGGCATCCGTGTTGTAAAAGCATTTTCACGAGAAGAAAACATTCATGAGCAATACACAAAGCACTCCAACAAGTATTTAAAACTCAACATGGAATTATCAAAAACAGATGCTTTATTTGCTCCATTTATGATGTTGTTAATAGGTGTTAGCATCACGCTCGCAGTTTATATGGGCGGAAAGGAAGCCATAGATGGAAGAATTAGTGTAGGAACAATAACCGTGTTTGTACTTTATGTAATTCGACTAACATGGCCAATTGCTTCATTGGGTTGGATAACATCTCTTACCCAAAGGGCAGCAGCATCACAACAGCGAATTAATGAGTTTTTAGATATTAAACCGAATATTACAAATCCTACAAATGAACCTTTACAACTTGCAGGAAAAATAGAATTTAAAAATGTTTCTTTTGTCTATCCTGATTCTGGAATCACGGCACTGAAAAATATTTCTTTCACAGTGGAACAAGGAAAATCAATTGCATTTATTGGTAGAACTGGATCAGGAAAATCAACAATTGCCGCACTACTTGTGCGCTTGTTTGATGTCAGTTCCGGTGAAATAAAAATTGACAATAAATTAATAAATAAAATAAATTTAGATGATTTGCGTAATCAAACTGGATACGTTCCGCAAGAGGTCTTTCTTTTTTCAGAAACTATTAAAGGAAATATTGGATTTAGCGTAAATAATTTAAATTCAATTGAAACAAACCATGAAGTCATTATACAAGCCGCTAAAGACGCTGCTATTTACTCCAACATAATGGAATTTCCTCAACAATTCGAGACCATGGTTGGTGAACGTGGCGTAACACTTTCTGGTGGACAACAACAGCGCATTTCTATTGCAAGGGCAATTTTAAAACAGCCGCAACTATTGATTTTTGATGATTGTCTTTCTGCTGTGGATACTTCTACAGAAGATGAAATTCTGGGAAACCTTCGCAGAATTATGAAAGCTAAAACAACTGTAATTATTTCACATCGTGTTTCTTCTGTTCGAAATGCAGATCAGATTATTGTTTTAGACAACGGAGAAATGGTAGAGTCTGGCACCCACAATTCACTTCTTGAGTTCAATGGTGTTTATAGAAATTTATATAAAAAACAAGTTGAGGAATTAAAAAATAAATAAATCAGCTATTAAAATAGATTCTTTATTTTTTTTTGAACGCTCCCTTTAATTAATTATAATTTTTTTAGTTAGAGATTGATCTCCCGTCAATAAGGTTACGAAATAAATTCCTCGACTTAAGAATGACAAATCGGCCTCTAAACTTTCTGCCGTTAATGATTTGAACTCGTAAGCATAAACCTTATTGCCAAGCACATCATAAATCTGAACTAAACCATCATCGCGCTTCAAAAGATTGATGTCGATGAATACATGTCCGTCGCTTGGATTTGGATAAACATTTAATTCCAATTGATTCGTCAAAATAAAATCATTCGTGCTGTTTGTCAATCCAACAGTAAATTGCTGGTAAACTTCTCCACCAAAATCGGCATTAAATGTTTTAATAACTGTACTTGGACTAACATTTCTAAAACGTAGATAACCTGAACCCTGGGTAGTATTAGCCCACCAAGTCAAGCCGTCTTCACCCACATCTGTCATTCTAAATTCGTAACAATCAAAAGGCATCAACAACGTGTCTTTGTAAGTTGTATTTGCCGACATATTCGCACGAGAATGAACGACGGCACCCGCTGAATTTTTGAGCGTGTACGAATTTTCCCATGGACGATTATTTGTTTTTAGTTCAATGACCATCATCGACGGCATTACTTGCGGATAAGTAAATTTGTTGGTGATAGAATTATTATGAACGTATTGATCTGTTCCACCATTTGGATTACTAATGGTAACATTAAAATCTGTTGCACCTGTAACCCATGCAAAATTCCCAAGAAAAATGGTGGCTGTATCTAAAAATGACAGATTACCAGTCCAATTATAAACTGATTGTGGACCGCCGTTCAAACCATAATTTATTGTTAAAGAAGTAAGAATCGTAGATCCGTTATTTTTAATTTTAATAATCGGGTTAGTACAAACTGGATTGTTGCGCAACCACATTTGATTTGTGCTTGGAGATAAAATATCTTCCAATGAAGCATCTAATGTAAAATTTGGTGCTCCATAGTAAACAACTTGATCTTCTATCTGGTAATAGTCCCATCCACCCGTATGAGTATAAGGAGTGCAATCATGATTTAAAACGGCAGGATTGCCTGGTGTCACAAAAGGAGTCAATTCGAAATCATAAGTCCACACTTCAGCACCTGGACACCAATTCGCTCTATCATAAACCCATGTTCCTCCTTGTGGGTATAAAGGATTATAATCACAATTATCTCTCCATACTAACTTTGTATATTGTAATGTATTATTCACAAAATAAAATTGATTCTTAGGACAAAACTCCGCGCAATTTTCTGGTGTATCCATACCGTGTCCAGTAACTCTAGATTTCCACCTTGAATTAACTGCATTGGAAGGAATGTTAATTGTTAGAGGCGGCAGATGACTTTCTATAGG
>Ga0214919_10001720_pt1 | contig 35376 bp, 59 predicted proteins | sample LL1503_MetaG_FD_177994 | JGI IMG/M metagenome (GOLD analysis project Ga0214919, IMG submission 177994) | Freshwater microbial communities from Lake Lanier, Atlanta, Georgia, United States - LL-1503 | ecosystem: Environmental > Aquatic > Freshwater > Lake | place: USA: Georgia | collected...
GCGTCTTGATTTACAGATTGACGTTCACCACCGATTGGCACAAAGTTTCTGTCTTTGTGTGGGCGGAAGAAAATGTAGTCTGTGTTTAAGAAATACATGTGGTTAGCTGGTTCTTGCGCACCAATACCGCCACCAAGTACCACGTCAGCAGATGTACCGCCACCGTAGAATTTGAGTGAAGCGAAACCTGAACCGGCCATTTCTGGATCAGTTACACGTTGGATTGCTTGTAAGCTGTTTACATATAGATTGTAGTAGTTGTTATCTGCAACGATTAAGTCAGCCTTATCAGTACCACGAACTAGCTTGATAGCTAATTGAGTCATGTAAGATTGAATGTTAGCTGCTGATACTGCTGAGCCACCGTTAGTTACGCCAGAGAACGCTTGGTTTCTCCAGAATGACCATGTAGCACGATTGATACCACCGTAAGTACCGCTTGATGGTGCATCTGCAACTGCTGCAGCTAAACCAGTAAGGTTCTTACCACCGTTACCAGTACCATCACCATAAAGGTCAAGGTTGATACGGTTAGATAATTGTGCTTCTGCTACTTTGATACGACCTTCTAGTAAGTCAATGATTGCTTCTTTACCAGAGTTTTGTAACATTTCAAGACCAGAAATAGTAACTGCTGAAGCGTATTGAGCAATACTGAATTGCGCTGCAGAAATTGGGCTATTAGGTGAAATGTTTAATGTTTCAAAGCCACTATATGAGTTAGTGTTGTTTGTTGAAGTGTCATTGTACATGATTTCTTCTAAAATGACGTTACCGCCTGAAAATGGGCGTACATTACCCTTTGACTTCAATTTTAATAGAAGCGGATTATTGTTAGTTACGTTGTCAGCTAATTCACCAGAACGAGATTGAATGGTGGTAGCGATAATGTCACTAACTGAAGAATTGGCAAATGCCATAGTAAAACTCCTTTGTTAGTTTAATTAAATATTTTCGCTAGAAAAAGTGTCTACAATAGACGCTAATTGGTCACGAAGATTATTGCCTTTACCACCTATACTCATGTTCGCTGTAGGCGAGCTAGACTTAGGGGATATAGCCTTAGCTTTGACTAGGGCAAGTTTACTTTTCTGCTCTGTTTGGCTAGAACGAGTCTGTTCAGACTGTACCTTTTGCCAAATGTCATCATGTAAACGAATTGCTTTGTCGTAAGCAGTATTCAAGTCAGAAGCCATATTGTTCTGGAGTAATCCAGCCATTGTTTCTCTGACGTCATCAAAGTAAGGTTTATCCTTACTGAAAGATTCTATTTCACCCTTTAACTGGGTTTGTTCTATTTGTTCTTGTTGCGATTGAAATTGTTGCCATTGATTCTTAATCTGGCTTAATTCCTGTGCGATCATAGAGAATTGTGGACTAGCTTGTTGTCCGCCAGTCAATCCATTTAGATCAACACCATAATCGTTTGCTAATTGCGCAAACATTTGTAATTTTTGGTCAGGATTACCAAATACCAAAGTCTGATGTGCAGTACCTAAGCTATTAATCCATTGTGCTGGATCAATACCATTTTGTTGTAGTGTAGGAGCAAATTTCTCCATTGTAGAGAGAATAGGCTGTGCTTGATCCCATTGGCTCTTATAAGTAGAAACACCTTTAGCAAAGTCTGCTTCACGTTGAGAAATATAATCCTGTAATGTAGGATCTAATTTTCCCCATGATTCTTCATAGTCTTTTTTCCATGAAGATGGTCTTGGTTTAGCAGATTTAACCTCTGCTACAACTTCTTCTTGGACTTCTTCTGTAGGTGTTTCTGTTATTTCTTTAGTGCTTTTAAACTTGCCTAATTCATCCCTAGGCTTGTCTGATACTTCCGTTTCTACAACTTCTGGTGCTACTTCAACTGTTTCTACTGCACTTTCTATTTGGTCACGCAAAGATGGCGTTTCCAGAGTAGTCTGGTTTTCCATTTAAAACTCCTAGTTAATTATGCTGATAAGTTTGCAAACCAGTTACCATCTCCTAATGAGATAAATACTGCTGATTTAAGTGTTGCGATTGATAATGCAGCATCTGCTGAACCACCATTAATTTTGAACCCTGAAGCAGGCCAAACTTTAATTGTGTTAGCTGATGTATTAGCTATCCAATATTTGTCACCTGGAGCTGCATCTGATGGCAATGTTGGGCCATAGTTACTTGTAGATGATGAATATTCAACAACTGATGTAGGTAATGTTTGACCACCTTGTGCTGCTGCTGTTGCTGTTTGTGCTTTTGTTACAAAGCCTACGATAGCTTGAGCTGTTTGACCAGCGTTACCACTACCTTGAATTGTTTTTACTAATGCCATAATGTTCTCCTATTTATACCTTAGTTTTTCATAAACCTGACGTGCCACTTGCTCTTTCAACTGACCACCGTCAGGCTTCTGTGGTCTTGCTGAACTCTGTTCCGCCACTACTAAATTGTGACGTTTTAAATGCTCTTTGTGGGCCTTACGGCCTTCTATCATTTCACCTGTTACCATAGATCTATAAGGTTGGTAATCAGATACAATGTAATGTAAATGGGAATCCTGTGTTTGATACTCGTCAGCAGGAATAAGTTTGTGTGTTACCGGATCTTGTATATATCTAGCCATTATATTAAAAGAAGTATAGCTTCTTCATCTTCCCTTTCACGTTGCATTTCCATAGCCATATTAATAATTTTCTCGGCTATTTCTACATTTTGAGATAAAAGTCTAAAATCTATGGCACTTGTAGTTAAATACTTAGAATTGGAATAGGGCTGGACTAATTCTTTAATTTGCTCTATTACTTGTGGCTCATCTAGTAACGCATGTAAAGATTCTTTTACAGTTTGTCTAAATGTTCTATTATGCTTACGTTCTTTTTTAAACCCACCTCTTGTAGCAGGTATATTAGATACAATTGCGCCAACGATCTGGAAAGCATTATTTTGAAATGCGTTACTTTGAAATCCAGAGTAATACATGTTTATCCTTCTGCTGGTTCTGGTGTATTTCCTTCACTTACCCATTTTAGGTAGGCTTGGTAGTCTGTGTTATCAGGTGCAAATGGAATGCAAGCACCATCTATTGTGCAAATTACGCTTGTAATTTTTGTTTGACCAAGACCTAATTTTGTTAATTTATACATTTTATAACTCCGCAGATAATGTCATGGAAGTTGAGCCGTTTTGGTAAACAACAGCAGCTCTTCCAATAGTAGTAAAACCACTTCCAACAACAAAATCAAATTCAATTTGTGATGCAAAAAGATATGAACTTCCTATGCTACTAACAGTAGATGTCAAAGAACCATCATAAACTGGCAAAGCACCCACTACAGCAGTAGGAGCTGTTCTCATTACAACAGGTAAAACCATACCCATTCTATTTAAAGCAGTTGTACCAACAACAACACCCCTTAATGGTGGCTGTGTATAAGTTTGAAAATACCTCTGACAATTAGCCAATTCCTGATTATAAAGTCTGCGTTCAAACGGTGTTGCTGATGTGTTTTGTTCTAGTTGGACACCTGTGATGTAGAAGGTAGCTCCGTTAGTGCCTACGACTGATGTTGCTCCTGTGGCTGATACATAGTTTGCTCCAGCCCAAGCACTAGCAGTTCCACTATATGTTGAGCCAACACCAAGACCGAAGAACAAAACAAGTCCTGCACCATTGGTTGTGTTCCATGTGCCGCTTGTATCACCAGCAATCGTAATTGTCTTTTGTTCCCATGTGTTTGCCGTGCTAATGGTGTATGTAAATGGATAACTTCTATTTGCAGATGCGTTTTGAGCGCAACCTCCAAATGTTCCAGTTAAAGAACTACGCACCCAAAATGACAAAGTAACAGTAGCAGCTCCTGCTGCACCCCAACCAAGGTCAGCTACATTAAAACCTTCGATGTTGTGTTGTTGTGCAAAGTAATCACCAGTTAAAACTGAGTAAGCAGAAGACGAAGTGATGCCAAGGTATTTTGTAAAGCCAGTAGGGGGTGTAACAGCTCCAGCACTTTGTTGCACTGTGTATTTGCTTGATTGACTAAGGCGAGATTGCCAACGGTCAATTGTGTATTGAGTTTCTGTCGGAGTAACACTAGCCCCAGCATTTCTCTGGTCAATCCTCATGTCACCATTTATAATACGGTTCTTTAGCACATAAGGTGAAGCAGCAGCTCCTTGTAGAGAGGTGTCGTTAAAGGTGACTCCGTTTGTCCCATCCAGCACAAGAGACATATTAATTTACTCCTTCAAATGTATTTCTTTTTGTAGCGTTAATTGTTGATGCCATGTTTTATCCTTTAATCAAAAATAGCCACATGAATAGCGGGAGAATCATAATATGCAAATGCAGAAGCACCAGCCCTACATTGAATGCCCACTGATGATGTGGTTAAAGAGGAAGCACCAATAGAAAACCCAAAAGTGCTTGCATCTGAAAAACCAGTAGTAACCACAGCATAGGTTGCATCAGGCATTGCTGTTGTAAAATTAACTGTATATACTCCTGTTGAAGTTCTTGTTACAGAACTAATATTAAATGACTTGTTAATACTTCCAGATGATCCAACAAAATTTACCCATGCTCTACATAATCCAAAGCCAGTAGAAGTTGATGTACTAATCATTGTTTTAGTAACAGTACCAGTATCTCCTGTAGTAATGACTGTTCCTGTTGTCGCTGGCAAAGTTAATGTTGTTGTTCCTGATACTGCTGTAGGAGTTAGGGTTGTTGTGCCACTTGTTGCACCTGCTAAAACTATATCCCCCATGTTATGCTCCTTCGTCTGCTGGTAAAGGTGTGTTGCCCTCGTCTAACCATTTAAGGTAGGCTTGGTAGTCAGAGTTAGCGGGGTCAAATGGTATTACTGCATTATCTGATAATCTAATGACCGCTACTGGTTCGCCTATTGTTCCATCCATTTTAATTGTTTTTTGTAATTTATACATTTTATAACTCCGCACTTAAAGTTAAAGCTGTGCCTACACCAGCTATATAAAAATATGTACTGCCAGAACCAAAGGCACAATTATCTATAGATGGATAAATGCCAGGCGTTGTATTAACCCACCCATAAGGAGCAGCCACTGTTGGGATTGCTCTTTTAGTTTGTTTATAAAATACATTTAACCAATTGTTTGCCCCAATTAAAACTCCAGATAAAATTGCTGTTCCATTAGAATTTCCGTTAAAAACTTCATAATACCTCTGACAATTAGCCAATTCCTGATTATAAAGTTTATATTCAAATGATGTAGCAGAAGAACCTACTTCTAATTGGACACCTGTGACATACCAATAATTACTTGTGCTTCCCATTATAGATGTAGCACCTGTTGTTGATAAAAAAGGTCCAGTAGCCCAAGTATTTGCAGCTCCACTATAAGTAGTTCCTGTTCCTAAACTAAAATAAACATCTATACCAAGAGTATTTCCTGTTGCCCAAGTTCCTGTAGTATCGCCAGCAATAGTTATTGTTTTTTGTTCCCAAGTATTAGCTACTAAAATAGTATAACTAAAAGGATAGTTTCTAGCACCTGTATTTTGTATGTTTCCACCAAATGTTCCTGTAGTATTAGAATATACCCAAAAAGATAATGTTACTGTTTTAGCTGATGCAGTTCCCCAAGCTAAATCAGCTATATTATAACCTTCAATTCTTTGTTCTAATACAAAATAATCACCTGCACCAACAGTTGCAGTAGCGGCTACTTTAATTCCTAAATAATTAGTAAATCCTGCTGGCGGTGTAACTGAACCATAATTTTGTTGAACAGTTAATTTAGATACTTGTGAAAATTCTGTAACCCATCTATCTAAATTATAAGTATTAGACGCACTTGGTGTTGTAGCAGCACCAGTATTTCTCTGGTCAATCACCATAGCTCCGTTGATAATACGGTTCTTCATTGTGTATGGAGATAATACCGCACCACCTACGCTAAAGCCAGATGATGATATTGTAGCTTGAGTTACACCAGCAGCTTGTAAATTAAGAATTCCTGTGCCGTCAGCCGTTTGGACTATGGCTGCTGGACTTGTACTTGCGTTTATGGTTGATGCCATTTATTTTCCTTTATAAAACTACCCAACGACTGCCACTAGGAACTGTAACTGTAACACCACTATTAATAGTGACTGCTCCCACGCTACTAGCTCCATATCCTGTAGGTATCGTGTAACTTGCAGCAATGGTCATATTGTTTACAAAGATGCCATTACTAGCAACAACTTCTGGTGCAGTTAAGCTACCTGTAGTGCTGTTATATGTAAAGCTAGATGATAAGGCTGGTGTTGTCGTGCCTTGACCATAAGGTACATAAGTAGATGTATATGTAACAGCCGGTGCTTTATTATTAAATGTTGTCCAGTCCGTAGAGCTTAATGCACCACGATTACTTGCTGAAGCTGTAGGTACTTGTAAAGTAATAACTGGTGTAGTTGTTCCTGTCGCTACTGTAGAGCTTAAATCTGTACCTGTTGTGCCTAATGTTAAAGCAGCAACGCTTGTGACTGTTCCTGAACCCTTACCATTAAAGGTATTCCAGTCAGTAGATGTTAAGTAACCATTAGTTGTAGTATTAGCTGCAGCCATAGATATAGCTGGAGTAGCACCACCACTAGACACTACTGGAGCAGTACCTGTTACGCTAGTAACTGTACCTTGTGGATTTGATGCTGTTGTTATACTTGTTACACGACCATAAGTATCTATAGTAACTACAGGAATTAATGTTGATGATCCTGTAGTGCCAGCAGTTGCAACGCCACTAGCTAAATCAATGACAGGTGTATTTCCGCCTGTGCTTGTAATTCTACCTGTTGTACCTGATACTGATGTTACTGTACCAGATCCCTTGTTATTAAATGTAGTCCAATCTGTGCTTGTAAGGTAGCCAGATACGCTTGTAGTAGCTGCTGGCATAGCTATAGTTGGTGTTGTACCACCTGAGCTTGTAACAGGGCTAGTTGCACCTACAGATGTAACATAAGTACCTGCTGGTTGTTTATCGTTAAACGTATTCCAGTCAGTAGAGCTTAAATATCCGTTTGTGCTTGTTGTAGCTTGGCTAATACTAATTGCTGGTGTAGCACCGCCTGATGATGCAATAGGTGATGTTCCTGTAACAGATGTAACAGTTCCTACAGATACCGAACCACCAAGACTAATTGGTGAACCATTAATTGTAATAGAAGAATTAGTTAATGCTGCATTACCAATATTGCTTAAAGTATTAGTAGTACCTGAAATAGATTTATTAGTAAGCGTATCAGTAGTATCTCTACCTACTAATGTTGTTGTAGCATCTGGCAAAGTTACGACTCTACCTGCTGTAGATACTGCGTCTAGTAAAGTAATAGCACTTGCAGCACTACTTGAGCTTCTAAAACGAATACCTTTGTTAAAGTCTGTACCATCACTAATAGTAACTAATCCTGTGCCTTTTGGCTGGATATGTAAACCTGTATTGGTACTAGATCCATCTGCATATATATGTAATGGTACACCAACACCAATACCATTTTTAACTACTAAATAATCGGTTGCTGAAGTAGTAGGAGAGAATCCTAGTATTTCATTACCATTAGTATCATTGATTAAATCAACTTTAGGTGCTGTTAATGTTTTGTTTGTAAGTGTTTGAGTGCCAGTAAGTGTAGCTACTGTGCTATCAATAGCTAAAGTACGGTTAGCAGATAAATCACCACCGCCTGTTAAACCTGTGCCTGCTGTAATTGTTCTACTCGTAGGTACTGTGCCACTAATATCAGTTTGAGTTAGTACTACTGTACCTGTATATCCGTTTACACTTGTTACAGCGTCTGTATTGTCAATCTTTTGCCATGCTGAACCGTTATATACAGCCCAATCGCCTACTTGCCAATCTGTAATACCATTTAAATTTGTAGAGCCAGCAACATTGACTACATAATAGTAGCCTTTTGTGCCTACAGATGATGTTAGCGTTGGAGTATTAGTACTAGCGTTCCATGTGCCTTGATAGCTTAATGCACCTAATACTGCTGCAGGAAGCTGGCTAACTGGTACTGTGCCGCTACCATCTAGTGAAGCAACACCGTTAGCAATACCTCTATCTGTAGTAGGAATGTATCCACTAACAGTTGTTCCACTAATAGAACCACCTGTGATAGATACGCTATTAGCATTTTGCGTAGACATTGTGCCTAAGCCAGTAATATCTGTGCTAGGTACTGTTGAGCTTGCTGTAAATGCTGATGTACCGTTACCCTTTACATAACCTGTTAGGGTTGTAGCTCCTGTACCACCGTTACTAACACCTAATGTGCCTGTAAATGTGTGATCGTTATTCCAATCAGAAGGCAATACAATGTCAGCTAAGACTGTGCCAGGCGGAAAGTTGCCTAACGCAATTTGTGCGTCTAGTTCAACTTGTGTCCAATCAGCAATATTATCGGTCTTGGCATGCTTAATCGTAATAGCCATTATTGAACGCCTATAATTTTACCGTTTACATCTCTAATAACTTGTTTAGGTTTAGTCATGTGATTTACTAACATTTCATGTGCAGCTTGTTGTTGTGCTACCAATCCTGCGTTAGCTTGTTGAGCCATCATGTTTGCGTTTACCAATGTTTCCATACTTGCATTTACATCATGTAGAAGATTTGTAATGTCATCCGGTAGTTTAGGATTGCCATTGTCATCTATATGTGTAAGCGGATCTTGTGGGTTAGCAGACATATATTGTGTTTTCAATTTAGTCTTAGCATCAAGTTCAGCAATAAGGATCTTAGTTTCATTTTCTAGCTGAGTTTTCCATGTATCAAAGTCTAATTTTTGTTTAGCTAATGCTTGATCTAATTCTGCTTTATGCTGACGTTCTTTCATATCATTTTCAGCTTGAGCTTGTTGTTTCTGAGCTTCTAATTGAATTTCGTGATCTCTAGCCTGCACTTCAGATTGTAACTCAGCTTGCCTTGCTTGTGCTTCCATTTGTATCTTCATCATTTCAGGATCAGGTTTAGGTGCTGGTGGGTTTTTAGATGCTTGTTTGATGTGATCTGCTAATGTATCAAATTCACCTTCTAATTCACGACCTACACGATAACCTGTGACACCAAACTTGAGCAAGTCCATAAGTAATGGAGTAGCTTCCGGTGGCATAGCTTGTGATGCTTGTACAGCTTTCTCTAAATATGTGCCGACTGCACCTAAGAACTCTACACGATCAGCCTTTTCTTGTTGTTCATCTTGGTAAAGCATAGAATCTGTAGCAACTTCAATACGGAATGTACGCATAGGATTGTTTTTAAGCAATTCTATAGCTTGTGGTACGATTGCTTGGTCATCTTGGCTTAATTGTGCAACGCCACCAATTTTAATAAGCGTTTCTGGTTGGAATTGTCCGCAAATAACTTGTGCTTTTAGTTTAAGTATGTGTGAAGCATAACAAGCGACAGCATCTTGGTATTCTTTTAAACGTAATGATGCAAATTGACTCTTAATTTGAGCTGATGTTGCAGTTTCAATTACATTAGATTGGCCACGAATAATGTCAGATATACCAGTAATATCATAGATTTCTTGTTTAAGCTGTGCCATAGCTTCATAAGCATTTTTAAGGGCCATAGCAATAGGTGTAATATCAACAATGTCAATTGCACCTTTAAGTCCAGCTTTTTCAGAGAAAGCAGGCCAATTTTTAACTGGGATAAGAGTATTGTTTTCACCTTCGGTAAATAAGCGTTGTAATGTTGGTTCTGATGCGTCATATACACCACGAACTTTTAATGCGTCTATAAGGCCAGAAATGCGTGTAGAGAGTACATCTAGGGCATTAGCTTGGTCTTGATATAATGTAAAATCTGGGATTGGTACAAGTGATTCGTTAGTAATAGTTGAATAGAGTGGTTTAGGGCATGGGAAAAATTCCTCTAGCTCTAATGGATCATCTCTTTCGTCTAATATTTCGTTAAGTGATTTAGAGATCCACATAACCTTCTTAGTTTCACGATCCCATAGCTCAATGATTAAGCCTTTTTTACCTACACCATCTGAATCTTTATACTTTTGGTCATCTGGGCTTGAATCTAATGGTACTTTGTTACCTAATTCCTTACCAAATCTATCAACTAAAGCTTTGCGTGTCATATAGACTTTACGCCATACCTTGTTTACTTCATCCCATGTTCTTGCTGTTTCATGGCCAAAGTCTTTCCAATGTACATAATCTATAGGTGCTGCTTCTGAATCTAAGTATTCTGCTGCTTCATCTGATTCTTCATCTGACTCTGATGTTTCGTAGTCCATAGACTCAATCTTAGGCTCATAACGAATCCATGCTGAACCACGACCACCTAAGAATCTGTCATATACGCTAGACTCTAAACAATGTTTAAGATCTTCATAGTGAGTAATCTCAAAGTCCATAGCTCTTTCTAAGATCATGGATGCTACTCTACCTACTGGATCATTGTCTTTAAATCTGCGTGATACATCAGGCTTAGGCATGCGTGAAAACGTAGCAGCTTTTAATGTCTGTACGTTAGCCCATAACATGTTGTAGCGTGATTGCATGGAATTAACTTGACGTTCATCCCTGTATCTACGCAATATCTTATCTGTTCGGCCTGACCATTTGGCAAACTCTTTGTCATACTGCGTGACAACGTTTAGGTAAAGTTCTACTTTAGTCATGCTTATGCAAATACCACAGTAGCACTAAGAGTACCACCTACAACAATGTAGATGCCTGCTGTTGTAGATACAGGTATTGGATACCATGTGCCTAATACACCAGTAAATGTGTCAATGACTTTAGCTGAAGTAGTTGTAGTAGCACTATCATAAATAGTTACTGTGCCTGCTGTTGATGCTGATACAAATATACCTAGTAAACTAGCACCGACTGGCGATACATTACCTGTTGTTGTTAATAGTTTATATCCACCTACGTTTTGTACTGTTCCTGCCATTTTAGATCCTTCCACCTTGTGTTTTAGGGACTGTATCCCATAATTCGTTTAATGTTACTTTCGTTTGGCCTACATGTAATCCTCTAGGTTTATCGTCTTGCTTTTCTATCTTAGCTTCTTCTTGCCAACATACAGCTAGGTATCTAAATGCGTCACTAGCATGAGATGTCCAATCGTGTTTAGGCTTATCTCTGAATATCTTGCGATCCTCATCCCATTCACGTTGATATTGCTTTAGAGCTTCTATGCCATCAGCACAGTTTTCTTTGTCAATCCATACTCTTGAAAACATAAGTCTTGCGGCCTGAATACCATCCATCATAGATAGGTTAGTAGTAATCCGCATATTTTTCCACTCAAAGTGAGAAGCTAACTGTTCTACAATAGATTTACCACCGGATGCTAGAGTTTTAGCTTTAGCGTCATGTGGCAAATGATGTAGACCAAACTTATAAGGTTTGGTAAGCACTTGCGCAGCATAGTGAGCTATTTCTTTACCACTTGAAGCATAATAGTCAATAACATGGACTTCCCCATGAATGACCTGATAGAACCATATAGCAGTATCATCACTATATCCTAGATCCCATACTGTGTGTACAGGGACTTCTTTATCATACTTAACTTCTGTGATTCTGTTTTCTTGTTCGGCTTGGTATAATTCTCTACCCCATATTGCACCAGGTATAGCAGCGTCAAAATCACATTCCATCTCCTGACGCCAGGCATCTTCAGTCATCTCTTTTTTAAGAGAATCATATTCGCTAGGCAGAAGTATATTACTTTCTGATGCAGTGATCTTGAGTGCCAACCATTCGCTACTTGATGTAGCCCTGTTATACACTTCCCAGAATTGATTGCGACCTTTAGGTGTGCCAATAATAATAGCTTTACCTTGTCTATCGGCTAACGCTGGGCGTATAACGTAATTCCAAACGGACGGTTTCCAGTCACCATATTCATCAGCGACTAACAGATCAAAGAATAGTCCACGAAGGCTATCTGCATTGTCTGCACCGAATAATTGTATTCTTGCGCCATTAGCGAAATCTATACGCATTTCAGATTCGTTTATGGTAGTACCTTGTATAGATCGTGAGAAGTATTTAAAGTAATCCCAGCTAACTGATTTTGCTTGACGGTAAAAAGGTGCTAAGTAAGCTCCTCTAAAGTCTGTACGCTGTGTAATGAGTGCTTCTCTTATGAGATGATTAACACAAGCTACTGTCTTACCAGCTCTACGGTGAGCAACTACTACAGCCCATCTTTTGTTTGTATCGTGTAATGGGTTAAAGGCTTCTCGTGGAGTATAGGGTATTACTATTTCTTCCATGTGTAAGTGACTTCACCACTATGTTCTGTGTTCTGGTCTATTTGCTGTGTGGCCTTACCTTCTAATCTATCACCAATTTCTTTGAGTGCTGATATATCGCCTGCCATTGCTTTTTCTACTAAGGCATGAGCTAATAAGTTAATGTTCTCACCTTGAGTAATAGCTTTTCTTACTGCGTCTGTCCATATCTTGGGCTTTACTGCATTAGTATTACCTACTGGCGCACCCCTTTTGTTTTGGGTATTTTCAATTGTTAAGTCTTTGTTTTCATTCATTTCACTTATAATCAGGGTAGCCTGATTCCTCGTTATTTATTTAAATGTTTGCATGTAATTAAGCATTAAAGATTTATCTTGTGGACTTAATTGCTCGTATGTTGCTTTTAATGTGTGATTTCCTGTTTGATATCTTGCATCTATACCTGTTGGCTTAACATTAACACCATTGTACGGATCATAAGAACCTTGACCTAATACACCTACATTTAGATTGCCATTACTCAATGGCATATTTAATCCTAATCTTCCACCAGCTCCAGCACCTAATGAACCACCACTACCATTAATAGATAAATCTAATTGTGGATTTTTATTTTGTGCTAAAAGTAATTGAGCTAATTTTTCTTGTTCTGTAGCCATTATTTTCTCATTAAAGCTTTTGCCATCTTTTTGGGATCAGCTTGTGAATCTTTAAAGTCTTGCTTTGTTGGCGCATCTGCACTTCCAGGTTTACGCATGTGTTCACCCGATCCAGCTTTGATCCTATCTTGTTTAGCATGGATATTAGCCCATAAGCCAGGTTTGTTATTATTCATATTACGATACCTGTGATGCTTGTGGCATTTGTGTTGGTCTTGCCAATCCTACACCAAATCTGTTTTGACCTTGTTGGTTCATACCTATTGGGCCTTGTGGTGCTTGGTTCATGTTAGGGATCATAGGTTGTAAGTTATATCCAGCGTTAGATTGTGGCATCTGCATATTACCCATCTGTGGGGTTGGATTGCCATATTGGCTTGGTGCTAACATGCTTGGCTGTGCTTGTGACATATCTTGCATAGGCATTCTAGGCTGCATAGGTGGTTTAGGCATGTTTTGCATAGCATTACCTAACATCACATTGCGTGGCTGTGGTGTTTGTTGTGCTGGTTGCATTGTTTGGAAGTTATTTTGTGGTGAACCGATCATATTATTTACTCATTAGGGCTTGCGCTAGTTTATGGGGATCTTTTTTTACGCCTTCAGATGCTAGTTTTTTAGCTGTAGCTTGTGACATGCCTACTTTTTTAGCAATAGCAGGATTATGTTCTGCGGCTCTAAATAATCCATTCTGGGCCTTTGTATATGGCATCTTTCGGTTCTTTCTGAAGTAATTTGGGTATATCTGTAGACTTTTTGGTTGTATCACCATCTCTAATACATTCAGGGCAAGTTGGATAGCCGGTATAGTCATAGACATCACCGCAATCCTGGCATACTGTAATTTTCACTTGATTTCCTGAGTTATAGATATAAAAAAAGCCCACGTTTTAAGTGAGCTTATGTGAAAGTAATAGATACAATTCTCCCACAACTGCGATTATACCAAAACTGACTATGCTTGTGTATTATATTTTAGGCATTTATACGTCTGCCGCCAATAGTCATAAGATTATCCATAGCAAGCTCTAGCTTAAATTCATAGGCAAATGGCTTCCTAGTCTTTAAAAAGCGTGTGTAGATAGCTTCCTGTTGTTCCTTAGGCAATGAATGAATAATACTGTCAATAGTATGTACGTTCTTTAAGTCTTGCGCACTTACCATCTCCAAAAAGGCGTCTGCTGTTGATTCGCCACCTGATATAAAACCTGTGCTTTTTTTTGGAAAGCCTAACTTATGGCTATCATGTGACTTCATGTACAAAGCCCAGTCCTCGCATATACATAATAAACGATCCATACTAAGCATTAATTCCACCTTGTTCTAAAATGCCACCATTTTTTGCGTAGCTTTTCTATTTCAGCATAAATTCTTTTATTCTTGTCAGAGTTTCTTCTTTTACATCCATGAGCATCCATCATAAAATGCCCATTTAAACTTTTAAGCTTATAAACAATCACGACTTAATTTTTTCCTCTATGAGCCTGGCAAATCTTATCATGCGTTCTACACTCATAGGTTCATAACCTGTTGGAAATACCCTTTTGTATATAGCAATAATATCTTCTTGCGTCATGTTCCTATTTTCACTCCTTCGCCTACTATAGAACTACCATAAAATGAATCTTGATCTGGGTTAAATCTTAAATTATGTTTAGCGTCTTTTTCGTTATAAATTTGTGAGCCTTTTATTTGATCTTCTGTAAATCTTACTTCATGGCCAAATATAGATTGTAATGGATGCGGTTTAGGCTTTAAGTAATATGTAACGTCATTTATTTTGTATGATGTAAGATGATCTTCATTTCTAAGCCTATACATAACCCATTTAATACGATTGTAATGCACGCCTAATTTTAAAGACATATCCTGGCAAGTCATTTTATCCTCGCCTATTGTTTCCATTACTGCATCTTTGTATTGGTAATAATACTGCTCTGATTGAAATTTCAACTTACATCTTTCACTTTACAATGCCATTTTTTTTTATCATCTTGATGCCATCCATGTACATGAATAGCCCAGCCAGCATCCCGAACTGCACCTACATACTCGTTATTTCCTATCTTAGCCAATCTCGCTGACATATTTGAAGAGGTGGTGGTCTGGACAGCTAATACTTCTTTACCTTTTAAAGCTAGTATATCTATAAAACCAAATAGATCCTGACGTATTCTTGCAAAACTGTTCCAATGTTCTACTATAGCAACTGTATATCCCTGATTTCTTAAAAGTTTAAGACTCAGTTGAGTCGGACTCGTTGCCAAATTGTTCTCCATTAGGTTTAGATATACCATTTACAAAACGCTTTTGTACTTCTCCTGTACTAGGATGCAATTCGTATTCTGCAAAGTAATTGTTTGCTTCTAAATGTAATTCTTCAAATGTTTGTTTACGTCTAAATATACGATCAAAGTTTTCTTCAAACTCTTTACTGTTCATGCGTGATTGTAATAGATCACCTGTGATAGGATTTTTATCTGCCATAATTACTCCTCATTACAAGAATTAACAATATAAATGCAAGCTGCTTCAAAAGCCACAAATACTATTGCAAAAGGTAAAAATAATATACCTATAAATCCAACTAAATATTTCATTTTATTCCCAAATGGTTGTTAGTAAATAACCAACCTATAGTTTTTCTGTGCGCTTCTTCCCATGCTGCTATTCTATCATGTTTATCTAATGATTTGTCATTATCTATTATGTGGTGGCATTGATGACATAAAAATGCTATACGGTGGTCATGGGCTTTTATGCCTGTACCTTTACCATCTCTTAACTGATTGCTATGTGCGGCCACTACAGTACCGTCTTGCATAGAACACATCATACATGGTGCGCCATTAGCTATTTTTAAAAGTTTAGGGTTTCTATAGTTCACAGATCCCAACTCCAGCCCATAGTATTTGCCCACAATTCTATTTGTTGTTGATAATCTGTCATTTCTGCTGTTGTAAGTTTAGTAGTAGATTTTATAAGTTCTACCGGAAAGCCAGCTATTTCTGACTGTGATCTAAGCAGACGCCAAGACATGAGTTCGTGAACCTGTTGTTTATCTAAACCTAAATGATTACCTACGCTAGTATAAAGTTCCCATAACCTTTCGTTTTGCTCTAAGCTACGATTTGCTTTTGCTTCTACTATTGTCACACGCCATGATTTAGTCCAATCAAGTAATCTTAATTTGATAATAAGATTTTCTAGGTTGTTTTTTGTTAAGCTCCATTTCAGCATTGTCATATCCTTTGCTTTTATAAACTGTTCCGTTATGTAATGTTACTTTCCAATTTGTTGTAGAAAATGGTTTTCCATCTTCATCTAAATCAAGATATTTAAACCAAGCTGTAGTTTCATATTTCATGGGCTTTCCTTGTATCGTAATCCTTTAGCATCAAACCAAAAATTAAAACTACCTTCCCATTGTGCGTTTCTCTGCTTCTGTACAAACACCTTTGCATCAGGAATAATTCTAAGTTCTTCTGGTGTTGTTTTTCCTTCTTCAACAAGTTTTTCTTTTGCACGATTTCTCCAAACACAAATAATGTTATCACAAAGGTTGCGAATATGAGAACTACCCATAATATCTGTTGCATCTGGGATTTCTGTTTCATCTTTCATCTTGCGAGTGTGAGCAACTAAAAATACATGAATGTTTAAATCTCTACAAGTAACAGCTAAAGAATTAACAAAGGCTTTTTGTTTGTCTAATGATTCTTCAGTTATATCCTGAATCTTCATTAAACTATCTATTACAAATACGTCCACACCCAAAATATGTTTGCCATAAAATAATGTAGCTATCATATCTTGTGATGTTGTAGTTCCTGTTTGATCGTATATGTATAATTTGTCTGCAGCTCTACTACAAAACTTTCGTATGTAATCATCTGTTGGTTCTTGTGAACCTAGTGCCTGCGAAATAAGCCTACTCAAACTTAATACTGGGCGCATTTCAAGGCTTGAAAGCAAACATTTGCCACCTTGTTTCATTATAGATAACATGACTTGAGATAACCACATTGACTTGCCATGGCCAGAAGGCCCAGTAATTATCGTAAGTTCCGCCATCCGAACACGAAATTTATCTTCCGTCTTAATCCAGCCCAACGATTTACCAGAATGAATTTCCTCACCGAAATACTTGATGACATCATCAGTAAATATATCTGTACTTTTAACTTTAAACTCTGCTTGAGAATATCCTTCATTGTAGAACTCCTTAACAGTTGATTGGTTTACTGTGAGCTTATCAATAACTTCGCCAAGGTTCATACTCCACCTTCCCAAACTTTTTTCATAGGCTTGCTATCTTCCACAGGATCATTCCATCTCGATTGATTAATGTAAGTTGTAGTGGCCGGCACATAACCTTCTTTCCATGACTTAGTTTCCTTCATTTTTTGAATATGGTCAAGTATTTCATCTTTGATCTCATATAATTTTCTATTACGCCATTTTTCTTCACATTTAGTTTTAGATATTTTACGAGCTGGATATGACTCCCAAAATTCTGTAAAAGAACTTCTGGCCAACACATATATATCTTTATCTTTATCTATATCTCTATCTCTATCTAGTATAGACTTTGTATAGTCACATTCTATTATCCACTTACTCAATGATTTTATTACAGAATTTATAAATTCTATAGGGTATCTTAACCGGTAAGCAATTGCCTGATCTTCAGGTAAATAACCATCATATTGACTAGCTAAACACCATAATTTGATTAAAATAGCTTGTTGATCGTGAGTCATTGCATTAAATTCAAAATCCTCTAATAAGTCAATTCCGTATAGTTTAAACCAGGGCATTTTCTTAGTTTCATCTGCATAAGTCTTTGGCTTATAGTGCTGGAATTTATCCCAATTCTTAACTTTGTATTTCATGTAAACTCCTTAAAATAAACATTCTTCATATAAATCTGTCATTGGCACAGACTTTGCTTTAGGAATAATCTGCAGCTTACAATCAGGCCTATTCTCAAGAAACCATTTAGCAGATGCCTTGTTACTAAAGGCTCTGATAGGTTTGCCATCAAATTCATCTAATATAATAAAACGCAAATAATCCATGTGAAAAACATTAGCATAGTTAAATTCTATATGCAAACTATTTTATTTCTATTATTTATCAAATAATGCTTGACATGGTTCAAAATGCCATTAATATGGGTATTGCAACATCTAACCCTTAGGAGAATTACATGAGTATAAAGACTATGATTGTAACAGGAATAGCGTTTTGGTGTTATGTAGGATTATGCCTATATGTAATAGGTAAATTGGCAGGAGTAATATAATGGAAAGACATTTAGATCCTGATGCTTATTTAGACGATATGGAACGTCTTGAACAAATGGAAGAAGAAGCGCAACATAAACTAGATCAACAAGAGAAACATGATGACTAAATTTATATGTTGCTTTATGATAATTTTTATAGGATACTTCTTATGGCGAATCATGGCTTAATACCAATATCAAAAGTAATACAAGAGCTTAAATTAATAACCAAAGATTTAAAAGAACATAACGATAGGATGGATGAAAAATATGGAAGAATTGATGTTTTACCAACAAGCGATGCAGGAACTACACGAACTGGAAATGAAACTACAGGAGAATCCAAATGAGTAACGGAATCGTAAATATCAAAGGTAAAGAATATAAAACAGTAGCTCTTAGAGTTGCAGAATTTAGAGATAAATTTCCTAACTATTATTTAACAACAGAGATTGTGAAGATTGATGATGACCAATGTATTATTAAAGCTTATGTCGGCCAGCACAAAGATGACGGTTCAGTTCAAACTTTTGCTACAGGCCATGCTCAAGAATTTCGTAAAGCAAGTCAGATCAATGGTACTTCTTATGTGGAAAATTGTGAAACTTCTGCTATCGGTAGGGCTTTGGCTTGTCTTGGTATTGGTGGTACTGAGTTTGCTTCAGCTAATGAAGTTGTTAATGCTATTCACCAACAAAGTAATCCAGTTAAAGAATTGGTTACTGAAGCTGCTTTAACAGTTGCTAAAAACAAATTATTAGAAGCTAGTAAAGAAGGCAAACTTAAAGAAGCATTTTTTGCTTTAACACCGGCAGTTCAAGAAGAATTGCGTGAATATGCTAATGATCTTAAAAAGTCTGCATGAGTCACTTAACTGATAATCGTAGGCATAACATAGTAACAGCATCTAATGCCTGGGCTTCTGTAAACGAAAGACAAAAGCTTTGGCGTCAGATGACTATGCGTGAACCACCTTTTGAAGGTAATGAAGCTACTGCATGGGGTAATTTACATGAAAAGGATGCTTTGTCAGAATTTGAAAAAGCTATGGGTGATTTTTGTGCGCCTGGTAACAAGCTCATAGTGCATGATATTTTGCCCATAGGTGCTAGTGCTGATGCTTATTTTAAAGATGATCCTGTAGAGCTTAAATGTCCTTTTAGCATGAGTTTTTATGATGGAATACCTGATCGTTATTATTATCAAGTCCAGATGCAAATACATTGCACCGGTAGAGATCAAGGATGGTTTAGTGTATGGACACCAGATGGCATTACAGTTGAGCTAATTAAGAAAGATGATAAATGGCTTGACTGGTATAAGCCTTTGTTGTTAGAATTCATGGAGTTTGTAAAAACAGATGTAGAACCAACAAGATGGAAACGTAAACCAATTTATATTAAGGAGTAATATATGGCAGAATCATTTATACCTAAACCAGGCACTTGTAATCTTTTTCCTAATGATAAAAAAGTAGAAGATTGGCATGCTGATTATACTGGTGTAATTATTACACCGGAAGATATTTTACCTAACACGCCTTACTATGTAAACATTAGTAATAGGCTTACAGCTCAAGGTCGTGATTTTAAAAAGTTTACACTTGGCAAACAAGCACAGCCAAGAACACAAGAATCTGCAAAGGGTGCAGATGTTGAAGATGACGGAGATGTTCCTTTCTAGGAGCATCCCCATCATTTATAACTATTTGTTCATGACGTACATAGTCACTTCAAAGCCAAAACGCATTTCTGTAGCTGCTGGAGTTGTCCACATAGTTGCTCTCCTTTCTTTCATAATGTTCGTATTATACTGCTACCGTAGATTTAGGGTAACAGTAAAATCATTAACTAGGGGTATGTAATATATGGATATGCACTCATTAGAATTGGAAGTTGGATGCTATGCAGCCGGTGTGTACCATGAAGCTAACACTAGAACTTTAGAAGAAAAATTAGGAGTAATCAATGTTATTAGAAATCGCATTAAATCTGGCCATTGGGGGAATAATGCTTGTAGCGTTGTATATGCTCATGGACAATTTTATGGAGTTACAGACCAGACACATAATGATGTGGATACAGAAGCATTCCTTAAAACAGAATTATTGGTTATTGATGCAGTTGTACTTCATAAATATACTAACCCAGTTGCAGACAGTATGTACTTCCATGATGACTCAATTAAAAAAATGGCTAAATGGGGTAATAAAACAGTTAAAATAGGTAAAATGATATTTTATTAGGAGTATATGATGAGCTTTGAGAGAGTATCAAGATTTATACATAGACATGCAGAAGCAGTAGCTGTATATAAACATAATGCTAGGTTTATTGTTAGGCCTGCACGATATAGAGATATTCCAGAAGTGCCTAGAGAGCTTATGGGCCAAAAATTAGTAGGTATATATAATGCTACTAAACCAGAGTATAATGACAATCAATTAGAGTCCGACATGATGTGGGCGGAAAAGAATATAATATGAACGCAGTTGCATGGCTTTATGAAGAATATGATGTTAAAACAGGTGAGCTGTTAAAATCTTATTTATGGTCATTTCATCCGAATCAATTATCGTACTTGAACGATCTCAAAAATACGACTCACCACATCAAAATAACACCTTTATTTGAAGGTGAACCAGTAGAAGAATACAAAGGATTAAGCAAATATGATTCTAAGCGTTTAACAGAAGCGGAGAATGGACTATGAATTTTTTAGAAAAGGCAATTGATTGGCTTATTTGGCTTTTAATTATTGGCGGTATTGGATGGTTTATTTATGGATTGTGTCAATTAACTAGCGTAATGTTTATTAGGGGATAATATGGATATAGATGATATTCTTAACGAAAGACAAGAACAATATGGTGATTTTTTAAATAGATCTAAAATATCGCAAGATTTTAAAACGCTTATTCATAATGGTAATTCTTACCGCATGTTAAAAGCGGATCAAAAAGAAGCTTTAGAAATGATTGCTACAAAAGTAGGCAGAATTGTCAATGGCGATCCTGATTACCTTGATTCATGGTTAGATATTCAAGGATACTGTCAATTAATAATTGATAGAGTTCGTAAGGATAAAATTGCTTTAGATAATGCAGTTGATATGTATGTAGTTGAAGGAGTGCCTAAAGAAACAGCAGTACAATTACAACGATCTGATGATGAGTAGGTATCCAGATTTGGTAGTTATTACACGTTTAGTAGAAAGCCTAAAAATACTAAACTTATACATCCTCTGATGTAGGCTTAACGATACCTAAAACGCACATAAAGGGCTGTTTAAGCCCTTTTCTTGTATTAGTTAGTGAAATGTACTATCATCATGTTGAAGCTCTGCATAGATGCTTAGTTCTTCCCCAGAAATCTCTATATAAGATCCGTCAGAAATCTCAAGTATGATTATGTTATCTCCATAATCTAGTTCGGCAGACACAACAGTTTTACCTATAAGGTGATCGCATATTTTTTGTGCTGTTGCAGCCATAATTGCCCTAAGCTATTTTACCTATCCACCGGCCAGATGTATTTAATACCATAGGCATAAGTTTAGGTTGTCCGTTAATGATAACGCCACATCCTACAATAAACCTACTTTTGAAGTTTTTAGCATAATCAAAAGCCATAGATTTTTGATGAATAAGGCATCCTACTTGCATACCCCAAATAAGTGCGTCTGGGTTAGAGTAATAACCAATACTGAATTTAGTATGATAATGGCCTTGCACCGTACTCATACCATATTGTTGAGCTACTTTTAAAACGTCTGCTGACATGCCATGAGTAAAGAAACACCTAGAGTTGTCGCTTAGGGTTATGGTATGGTCATCTACCCATTGCCATCCCCTGCCAACGCCTAAAAACTCATTGTAATGCTTTAGGTAAGCTTTAGGCATACCATACTTTAATGCTCTACGATAAACCAATGAGCTATGGTTGCTATGCACCAAAGTCATTTGTGGAAATATCTTTTCTAATGCTTTAACGTGCTTTTTAGCTTCTTCTAACTCATGTCCAGCAGAGTATAAGTCTGGATTATGTTCGTGCATAGAAATAGCATGTTGATCTAATTCGTCACCAATATTTACTACATGGTCAAATTTGAATTGTCTTTTAAGTGCTGTAAGGAAGGCTAGTGCGTCTGGGTGATGATATGGGATGTGCATATCAGATATTACTAAAACTGATTTATATTTCGCCATTATGATACCCTTAGTATTGTGGTGCTTTATTATACACTAAGAAATTACAATAGTAGCAGTTTTAGCTTCTTTCAGTTTATCAAAAAAAGTATTAAAAGCTAGTTTAGAATTGCATATAAAATCTCCACCTGTCCAGCTAGTGCCTAATAATATACATCCGTCTGTGTCTTTAGATGTATTGCCAGGATGAATCCTTATGCCTTCAAAACCAGGCACATTTAATACATGGGGTAATTGCTTACCAAAACGAGTAGAAAGATCAATGATGATAGGGTAAGTGCCAGTAGGAATAGCTGTTTGTCCATTTATTTTTTCCCCTTTTCTAACTACATCTTCTAAAGAAAAACTATGATAAACACCATCAATGTAGAATTTGCCGATAGTATAAGTGCTTCCATATTCAAACCTCTCTAATCTAAGTTTCATTTCTTTATAGCTAAGTACATGCGTTCGCCAATAATGAATGACATACAAGCACCTGTCATATCTAGGAATACGCTTACGACTGCTGTAGGAACGCTGGGTGAGTAGATAACTGCAATAGTAGCAATTAGTATGAATGATACAATAACGTATCTATAGCAAGCTCTAAGATCAACAATCCATTTAGAAGGTTCGCCATTAGGTGTATCTAAATCAGCTAATGCTTTTAAACGTTCTGTTTCAGCTTGTATAAGAGATATGCGTTCTTGCATGTTTTGTGGTTGGCCACCAGCTCCGCCTGTTAGTTTGGCAAATATACCTCTAACGCCATCTGTAAATGCAGGCACTAATGCTGGTAATATAAGTGAGATTAAGCTACCCATTATGTTGTTGAACTCCCATGATTGTGATGATGTAATTCAGGTGTTTCTTGTTTAGGCTTTGTAGGGCCTTTAGCAAATAATTCTTTAAGTTTGTCTAGTATTTTCATAGCTCTAACGGATCAAATCCAAATTGTTTAGCAACTTTATGTTGCATACGTTTAAATTCGCCTTTATGGGATAAATATATTTCTGATGTAGGATTGTTGATATAGATAATTTGGTGAATCATCTCATGTAGAAGCGTTTTTATAACAGTATTTAAATGACTACATTTACCGGTTGATATTGTTATTTTGTGTGGTTCAGGTTCGTATTCCCCATAAACTTCAGGGTTGTTACATACCACAAATTCTACACGCTTGGCAGGTGGAAATGGCATAGATGCAAAGGGTTCTATTTGTATAAATGCGGTATATAAAGCTGCGATAGAATCTTCGGTTATCCACATTAAACACTTGCTTTCGGTTGAAATAATTTAGCATCAAATACTGCTGTTTGGTTTATCTCTGGAAAGTATATATAGACTGCATGCTTGCCTTCGTAACTATCAGACTTCCAGCATCCTTCATGGTTAGCATGGCCTAGTTCGGTAGCATAAGCAGCATACTCATAGCCTTGTAATCCCATCTTTTTAAAGATGCACTCTTGGCTAGTAAGTACAATTTCACCTGATTCTGTTTTCATGCTCATTTCTTTAATTTGTTCCTGAGCATAAGGATATTCTAATAACAAAACCCATAAAACAAGTAACCCTGTAATATAGGCTAATAGTTTCATTTTACTTTCCTAAAAACGTATGACTAATATATCCGATAAATCCGCCCATAGCGGACACGATCATCATGCCGGCCCACATACCACCACGACCTTTATTTGCAAGCTCTAATAGCTCTTTTATATCTCTTTCAAGGCTTTCTACTTTATGTTCTAAAGATTCTACCTTGCCTATGAGTTTGCCATAGGATACTGGGTTTATGTCATTCATATTATACTGTTGTCCAAACTTCTGTAGGCATTGTAGGCCATTGAATATATCCAGCTACAGGGTTAATTGCATATTGTCTAACAGCATTTCTATAAGTTACAAATTCACTTGCATTAGATAGATATGGATTACTTTTTGTAGGATCACTTACATCAGGTATGGTAGCCCAATCAGTTTCTTGTAGTAAAGCTACTGCTGTTGCTTTATTTTCTTCTGCTGTTGGTGGGCCTGGTGGCGGTGGTGGTTGATTTGCTTCAGTCCACTTTGCTAAACAACAATCTACCCAAGAAGGTAATGTTGTAATATCTTCATTATTTGGATTATCCCAAAACTCTAACCATCCAGCCGTATCTTGCCATTGTAAAGCACGGATATTTGAAGGAATTGCACATGAAGAAAGATCAAGATTGATATATCCCATTCCATTTTCTATAACATTTCCATCTGACGGTATAATTGTTAATTGCATTTTTTACTCCTTATTCTGTATTGCTATTATTGAGTCATTATTGTTTGGTTCTACTAATCTTGCATTTGCTTGAGCAGTATGTAATAAAATTTGTTGGCTAGTTTGATTTGCTTTTACCATTTCATTTCTAAATGATTCTACCGCAGCACCTGTTGATCTTTGTTGTCCTGAATTTTCTACAAGTAACATAGGCATCAAAGATATTGCACATTGATATTCGTCTACTTGTTTGCCTGTATTAGTATCATATCCTTGTATTCTAGTGAACCAAGAACATTCTAGCCCTATACAGTCTTTTTTGATTAATGGGCAAAATGTACCATTTTTAATTTGCATAATTAATTTGCAGTTGCAATAATGAAGTCATAATATTTTACAGCTAAATTAATTGCTGTGCCACTAAATGTAGCTGATCCTGAACTAAATGAGAACGAGTGAGTATGTGAAGCACTCCCACCTGTTGCTCCAGTTGTTGCTGATGTGGTGCTTTTACTGCCAGTTGCACCATCAGTTGCACCTAAACTAGATGTACCTAAAGTATATGTATGATCGTGAGAAGGTATTTGGCTTGTAGTAAGTGTTGTAGCACCGGCAGTACCTGTGATAGATGTAACGGATACAGAACCTGCTGGAGTTTGTGATGCAAAAGCTGTTGTAAATGCTACTGATCCACCATTTACTACTGAACCTGTTACTAAACGCATAGCACTATCATTAATACCTGCTGTAGTATCTTTAGTCCAACCTGTTGGTGCTGATGTTTGTTGGAAAGACATTCTAGTGCCTGATGGAAATGCCTGAGATGTAGCTGCTATTGGGTTTATTAATTGAAATTGTGTGCCATCATAAATAACTTCTACCACACTATTAATTAACAAATCTCCAGCACTTAAACTTGTTGTACCATTTTTAGTAATAGATTTAGCACCGATAGAATTTATGTTAAGCGTAGTTGAACCAGTATTGGTAGTAGCCACTATAAATCTAAATGTTTGACCGGCTGCATAAGCTGTCATAGAAATTGGTGCTGATCCAGTTACAGTATTTGTACCAGATATAGATGTTAAGTATTGCAATGTTCCATCTTGCACTTGACCTGCTGCCGCATAATTTGTTCTGACAGTTGCATTGCCTACATTTGTATGAAGATAACCACCCATAGGCAAGTTAGCTACAGGCACAGTTTGTCCATCATACGCAAGAGATGCTGTCATAGCAGAACCAAGATCGTTTAGGGTATTGTTAGCCCATGTAGATGATATTGTTGTTCCTGTGGTTACTGGATTTCCGGCTGGAAGCGAGTATGTTCCTGATCCATTTCTTGCCATTATTGTTGCTCCTTATTCTGTAGTTTTTATTGCTGTTTTTGCAGCTAAAATAGTTGTTAATTCTTTAGGTAAATTATCCATAAGTTCTTTTAATATTTTACCTTTAATAGTCGGTGAAACACCTGATAATTCTAATTTTAGAGCATTAGCAACAGCCTGTGGATCTTCTGCCATCATTCTTTCAAGTTCTATTGTCATTTGATCGTTAAGTTTATCTCCAATCATATTTGCTACTTTACCTGCTGCACCAGTAATATATCTAGCTCCAGGTATAATATTAAACATATCTAATACTTTGCTCAAAACAGGTGCTTTTGTTTTAAAATCATTATTAATAAATTGACCTATAGATTGACGTCTAGCAGTAGCAGATCCATGACCAGTTCCCATAGCTGTAGCTTCAGCAATTTTACTTGCATCAGCACTTACACTTTTAATAGCTTGAGCTTCTTCAGGAGTAAATATTGTTTTAAATTTAGCACCTTCAAATTTAGTAACTGATCTTGCTAATGCGTCTTTTTCTTGTAATGCTTTAGCCAATGATGCAGCGTTAAGTCTTGACGGTGTTTCACCTACTGCTGTAGTTGAAGGTACAAATTTCTGTGTAAGTGCTTTAGCTAATTGCATTTTGTTAATAGGTTTACTTGCTTCTGCAAATGCTTCAGTAGCTTGTGCAAAACCTGGTGACTTAGATGCTAACCATGATTCATAATCTTTTTTAAGAGATTGCAATTCTATCTTTTTAGGGCCTGTAGCATCAGATATGGCTTGATCTATACCTTTTTTAAGATTCATAAGATCCATGCCTTTAATACCTTTGCCTATAACAGGTTCTTCAGGTGTTAATGGTGCAGCAGATTTAGCAATACCTTCATAAGGATGTAATTCAACTTGTGGTGGTTCACCCATGCTCTTTTCCCAAGCAGCTCTTAAATGATCTTGCACACCATATTTTTGAGCTTTGTTACCAAACGCTTCATTTTGAATTAAATCTCTTAATTGTTGTGCGCCACCATCAACTTCACTTAATACTGATTCAGGTAAATATTTATTATCTACAGCGTGCATAACAGCATCATCTAATCCCATACCATTTTTAGTAAATGTGCCTATTTGAACTTTGGCTTTATTAGTAGCTTTTTCACCAAGTAAATCTCTCATTTCTGACATATTAAGACCGCCAGCACTTCTAAGACTTGCTAATATGCCTTTATCTTCGCCTGTTGAAACTTTAGTAGCTTGTTCTGCAAAATCAAATGGTACTTTTTCACCTTGTGGTAATTCAGCCATTTTTGATTCATATTGTGGATAATCTATCATTGGCAATGTAAATTTAGTGCCACGAATTTCAGCTATTTTTTGAGCTTCACCTAATGCTCCTGATGCTTTAGCACGATTAAGTAAAGTTTCAAACTCTGGGCCACCAGTATAAAGATTTTTTTCTTCAGCTTTATATAATGGAGCTGCTGTTTCTGATCTTGCAGCTTTAGCCATATTAATAGATTCTTCATCACCTGACATATTACGCAATACATCAGCTAAAACAGTTTTATTTCTTTGACCTAATTCTGATATAGGGCCACTAGGATTTTTAGATGCTAAGGCATCTTCTATAGCATTTAAAGCTGCATTATTACTTGCTTGACCTGCACTTAAATTAACTCCAGGTGTTTGAGCTTTCATAGTTTCTATAGCATCAATTACTTTAGGTGCATTTTCTTTACCTACAGCACTCATAAGCATAGATGAAATAATTTTGTTTTGATTGGCTATAGGATCAAATACTTTACTTTTAATAGCACTAGCAGTTCTACCAATACCACTTAAAATAGGCGGTATAACAGCACCACCAATAGCACCAGCACCTATTTGATTTGTTTTATTACCAAAGTAATCACCTTCTTGAGATACAGGTTGAACAGCACCAATAGCAGCACCTTGTGCGCCACCACGCAATAATGCGTTTGCTAATGCTGGAGCTTTTTCTATTTTAGCTAAATCGCCAATATAAGATAATACTTTAGCTGGAGCTTCTAACATAAATGGAGCTACTTCACCTACTGTAGCACCAGCATAAGATGCTGCACTATCAGGTACTTCTTTTTGATAATTAGCTTCACGTTGTTGCATTAATCTATTATCTTCAGCTACAGCATTTTGAAGTTTTTGATTCCATTTACTTCTTTGTGGCTGACCTGTAATAAGTGATGATAAACTTTGTTTTGGTTGATCTATAATATCAGCACCTTTAGCAAGAACATTTTCTAATGCTTGTGCTGTGCCCAAAACAGGGTTAGCAAGATGATGTAATCCAGATCTAGCAAAATCACCTGCTTCTTGAACTAATGATCTATCTTCTGACGCAACAGGTGCTTGTTTCACAGATTTAGCTATGCTTGCCAGCCTTGTAGCATCTTCTGTATTTCCAGCTTTGTCTGCTTCTCTTAAAGCAGTCATTACTTGGTCGTAGTTATAAGCCATTATTGTCCTATTTTAAATATTTAGATATTAAAGCATCATCTGCATTAGGTTGTGCGTTACTTTGAGACATAGGCTGTTTGGCAACTTGGCCAAATTTACCTGCTGAAATTCTATCATAAACAGTTCTAGCTTCAGGAGTAATAAAATCAGCAATTGTTTTATGAGTTCCCATTGTGCGATTATAAGCATCAATTTGTGGTTGAAATTTACCTTCTAAATCTTTAACGGTAGCTTGCATACCACCTTTCATACCAGAAGGAGATTCATTAGATGATAAAGCTTCTATTTGACGTGTAATGTCTGCTTCACTCATACCAGTTGATCTAAATGCAGCAGCTAATTCACCTGATAAATTTTCAATATTACGTTTTGTAGCTCCTAAATGTTCTTGCATATTTTTATTTCCAAGAGCATTTTCTAATGGATTAACGATAGCATTAACTAATGGAAAACGAGTATTATTTAAAGAACTAAAATTTTGTTCTAAATTACCTGCATGACTTAATGCTGTATTAATGTTACCAAACTTTTTACCTGTAGCTCCACCAGGAGAAAAATCTATTGCAGTTTTGTTTCTAGCATTAAAATTAGTAGCATCAAAAGAAGGATCATACGCCATAATTGTTTCTAAAATTTGTGGCACTACTGTATTAGTTCCTCTTATTGTAGGTACTGGTAATGCGCCTGTAGCATAACCTTTAATAAGTGGTTGAGCTTGCGGTGGTAAAGTCTTTAAAAAATCTTCTCCAGTAAGGCTTGGAGCTGTACCATATAAGTGTTGTGATAAATCTGCCATATTATCCCTTTTTCCATCCTTGAGCTAAAAAGTCTTGTCTTACTTGTTGTTGTGTTTTACCTGATGATTTAGCAGTGTCTGCCACATCTTGTTCTGTAAACATTTTTGGTTTATTTAATCCTAATGGATCAGATTTGCTTCTTTCTATTTCAATTTTTTGACCTTCAAATTTATTTTGAATGTCATGTTGTTTTGCAGTTTCTTTAGAAGTAAGTGCAGTATCAGCAGAAACACCTATAGTTAATGGTTCAATACCAGGCACTCTTAATCCTGTTGTTTTGCTTACAGCTACTTTTTTATCCCCAATACTTTCCCATATTATGTCTTGTGGTGCATAAGCTTGTTTTACATAATCTAAAATAGCACTCTCACCTATTTTGTTATCACCAACAGATTGACCATATCTTGTTACAGCACCCAAAACATCATTTCTTGATAATGGTTGGCCAGGTACTTGTGTTGTAACTGGTTGCATCATATTACTTTGACCTTGCATGTTTTGTGTTTGATATGGTGATGTTGCACCTACTTGTTCAGTAGTATTATAAGGTGATGTGGGAACGTTCATACCTTGTTGCAAATCTACTGTTGTAGGTTGCATTGTAGTTTGTGATATTGATTTTGGAGATAAATCACTTAATAATGTAGCTAAACTAGCTTGTTTTTTAGCTTCTTGAGCTTTAGAAACATTACCATATTCTTTCATGGCATTTTCTGATATCTTATTACCAATATATTTATTAGCAACATTAGCTAAAGATTGTGTCCATGCTGGAGCTACATAACGACCAGATACCATTTGGCCTTGCAGTTCTGGTGTATTTCTTAAAGAATCTGCTAATGCAAGCTTTCTTTTAAGATTGATTTGCTGTAGCGTAGCATCATCTGATGATGTTGTATCTGTGTTATCACCAAATTGTGGTAAAAAGTCCATAAATGCCATAATATCTCCTAGATCATTCCATAATTAACAAGTTTGTAACCATTCTCTGCTGTTGTAACAGCTTCTGGAATGACTTTCTCAACTTCTTGAGCCATAACACCCACTTGTGTGCCTTCTGGTAAATGATGGCCTTTTTTGTATTTAAATGTATATATACCAATACCCAATTTATGAGTACCAATTTGTTTAATATCTGTTTTAAGTCTTTCATCTGAGAAAGTTCCAGCAGGGGCCATGAGAGCAGATCCACCAAGACTCATAAGACCACCCATAAATCCACCGCCAGCAGCTTGTTGAGCATTGTAAGCATTAAGTTGGTTTTGATATTGTGCATTTGTAGCACCAAGTAAATCTGGGCCTGCTGTATTAGCTTGTTGTGGAGTATTTGCAAAACTAGGATTTTGAACTTGAGATCCTGTGCGTAATGCGTTAATGACGTTAATAGGTTGCATTTGATTATAAGCAGCCTGTTGGAAACCTTGTTGATTAGCTGCAAGACCTGTATTCATACCTTGAACTACTGCACTATTAAGTCTATCATTTTGGTTTTGAGCTTGTAATTGTTTAGCTTGATTGTAAGCATCTGTACCTGCTGCAATACCTCTATTAGCTAATTGTTGTTCTAATTGTGCGCTTTCACGTTCAATTTGCGGTGATAATCTTGACATGATAGCATTTTGATATGACTGACCAGGATTAATGCCTGTTTGAGCTAATTGAGATGTATCTATGCCTGGTTGTGATAATACTTGATTAGCATAATTTAAACCAGTATTAGCTGTATTCATTAACCCTTGATTAAGAGTATTTGTTGAATTAAGAATACTCTCTTGAGCAGGTGCTAATGTTTGTGTAGCAGTATATAAAGTGTTACCGTATGGATCAGTACCAGGATTGGCTGTGTACGTTAAGTTACCATAAGGTGTAATTTGATTAGTACGGTTTGCAGCAGCAGTTGCTCTAGCAGCTTCTAAGTTACCAGCAGCAGTTGCATTAGCAGCACCTGTATAATCTGGAGCAGGTGGAGCAGAACCCTTACCACCACCATAAAATGTGAAATAATCACCTAATGCAGGTAAGAACCAACTAATATCAAACAATTTCATACGTTTTCCTTTATATATCTATCTTTAAGTTTTAACCAACGACATTCTTCTGGTGACATTGTATAAACAATGCCATCACCATCTTGAAAATAGTCTTTAAGCAATGCTTCTTGCCTAAATCCTAAATGCACATTTACTTTTTGAGCTTTCAGATTAGCTGTAGATACTAACCCTTTTAACTGTTTTACTTTTAACACATTGAAGGGATAATTAAATATTGCAAAATAAAATTCCCTAGATACATGACGTGGATCGTCACATCTTGAATGACTTGCTATACTTGAACCTGTATAACCATCATACATTAAACCTGCTATTAATTGACCTTTGTAAACTTGTCCTATGGCTTGGCAAATAGGAGTCCATGATCCGCCAGCTTTTTGGCAAACCCATTCTCCCACTTCTTGACCTTGAATGATTATAGTACTGCGCCCTTTTCAAGAACTATATCTGTTGAAACCCACCTTACATCTATACCTTGTGATGATGTGCTTACAATAGGTGCGCCATAGTAGCCTACGCCATTAACGCCTTGCCATTGTTGTAATACATTTAAACCACCACCCCATAATCCTGCATCCCATGTAGCATTATCCCATGTTCCTGATGATGTGGGCGTAAAGTTAAGTATGGTAGTAGGTGTATTTAAGTTAAAATCAACATTTATATTTGCATAAATAGCAGGGCTTCCAGATGTTCTAAAAATGGGTTTAGCCATTGTAAAACGCTTTAATTCGCCTGGACTATTAAATGATGAAAATGCTTGTAATGCGTTAGCAGTAATATTAGATCCATTATCTGCATTTGTGTACCATGCACGACCTACATAACCATTTCCACCAAAATAAGGTTGATCGTTATATAACTCTAAACAAGTAGCGTTCCATCCTGTGTAATTACACCAGTTTGTAGTAATGGTATTCATAGCATACTGTGTAGTTTGTGTCGTATTAGGTACATTTAACCACAATTGATTTTCTTCTGGATAAAACAGTATTTGCCATCCAAAAACAGAACCATAACTAGAAATAGCTTCTGATACAGCCCATTGTATTTTATCTGTAATGGCTACTCTAGGATCAAGTCTTGATGATTGTAGCTCTGAAGCTAACGGTGTAAGCCCATCCTTGCTTAAAATGAGTACATCACCACCATATTTATACATACAACGAGTGCCTACAGGTGTGCCTAAATCCCATACACCTGCTAAAGCAAAGTCATTATCAGGATCAGTACCCTTATATACAACTACTTGGCCTTTAGATGTGTAAGCTACATAGTAATCATCTACGCCATAACCTGCATCTATTGTCCATGTTGCATGTTGAACAACATACCCACCTTTGTAAGCAAAAGAGCTTAAATCTAATGATTTAGCAAGTCCACCTAATGATAATGTAGGTAAATACCATATTTTTAATGTATTGGCTTGTGTAAAAAATATTCTACTTTTAAAAACAATTGGATTGTTTAATGTAGTAGTAGTTACACCTGTAATAGCTGGGGTAGATATGCCTGTAACAGATGTCCATGTAGTACCATCATATACATAAGGCGTATTTACGCCATTAGCCATATATAAATATGATCCGCCAGCAGTTGTAATATTACAATATTGCCAACGTGAATTAGTTAATCCTGATAATAATGCAGAACCTACTGCACCAGTATTAGTCACATCATAAACAGCACCATTAGATATAGCTAAAAGTTTACCAGAAGTACCACTTTGGTAATTCATAAGTGTGTCTACTTGAGCAGGTAATCCTGTAGCCCATTTAGTATAGCCATTTCTTAAAATAAGCTCTGTAGTAGCAGGAAACCAGTTAGTCAGATAGACTGCATCCGTTGCAGGCATATCACTAAGACTATCTCTTGCGTTCCATCCACCCACCGGTGCTGGTAATGATACGCTTCCTGATGATTTTCTTTTTACTGGAAACATATTATTTATTGTCCGTAGTTAGCGTCAGGAATATTCTCAAAGCCGATTAAGACTGCACCAGGTGTTGGAGCAAAGCTTAATGTAGCAGAGCCAGAATCATTGGCTTTAGCAAAGCTTAATTGTTGTAAATAATCTCTTGTAAATGCTGTTGCGTCAAAACCTTTAATTTCAAAGTATTTCTTTTTCAACGCTGTAACCATTAAACGATCAGGGAATATACAAGTATCTGAGTCAGCTAAGAATGATGATTGTGTCACTCCTGCTGTGCTTGTAGCCCATTGGTTACTCATGTATTCAAAACCTAAATACTCATCTGTATTCATAGCAGGCCATACTTGGAAGTATCCGCCTAAAATTCTATAACGGATTCTAGGGCCTGTTGAAATATAGCTAGACTTTAAAAATTGCCATTGTTGCGCATCTGTAGGGCCTAACATTTCCCAGCGTTTAGACTTGTCGTAATGTGTACGATCTACTTGTCTATCCCAATCGCTAGGTAATGGGTATTTAGCTTGTGAAAAATAAAGTGTATATACACCTGTTGTAGTTGCAGCTTGTGATAATGTTAATGAATTAGCACCTGTTACTGTATTAACATAAGTATCTTGATTAATACCTGTGCCTGTTACGATATATAGGTTACTTAACCCTGTGGTTGATTCTACAGTTGTTACATTGACAGAATTAGCCACAAGGGTACAAGTAAGTGTTGTATAGACTGTATAAAAACGGTATTCTTTGTCTAATGCTTCCCAGTTATGATCTCTTTGAACTTCATAGCCTACTGAGTTCATAAGAGAATAAATTTGAACAACATCTGCCGCAGTATTACCTACGACTTGCGTAGGCTGAGTTAAACCCATTTCACCTGTAGCTTGTTGAACGAGTTGCAATAGAGTTGATGCCATTTATTAGTCCTTTTTAGGTTCTTTCGTATCGGCTTTGACCTCAGTTTTATCTTCTGATTTAGCTTTAGCTTCTACCATTTTTGCTAATCTAGTCATCTGATCTTTAAGATCAGCAATTTCTTGCTCTCTTAATTTAAGTTCGTCTGCCTGTCTTTGTACAAATGATGAATCTTTTGCGTTTTCTAAGAACGCTATAGCTTTATCTCTTAAAGCTAATGGTGACATACCTGCTGTCATACCTATAGCCATAATTTGTTGATCTGAAGCTGCTGCCACTTGTTCTACTGTGTAGAACTTAAAGTGTTTTAATTCTGTAGCTTGTGCTGCGTTAAGAATAGGCCAATCTCTTAATATTGTGCCTTGCACGTTATCAGGATTGTTATTGCCATCTGCTTTTTCGTTTAAATACATAGCCCATTGTGTTGGGAATCTGGATTTATGTCCATTATTGACAAATGTTTCAATAATGCTTGTTTGATTGCCTGGAACTTCAATTCTAACAAAGTCAGCCATGTAACTAATTGGTCTGCCTTCTTTATTGGTTAGAAAATCGTTTTGCATTTCTTTACTATAAAATCTTACTGCTAGTGCGCCTGTGTCTGACATTTAATTCTCCAAAGTAGTTTGGTTTGTCAAGCCTACTCACCATGAATAGACTTGAGAAACCCCCCTATTGCTAGGGGAGTACTTAATACTATACTGAAGCCTTACTGAACCAGCCATAGTCACCAGTTACCATGTCGTAAGCTGGAGATGTGTAAGCACCACCTGAAGCTGTGACAAGAAACGTAGTAGCATTAACTGTACATGCAGTTGTTGAAGCTGTAATTGAAGCATTAGCTTTACCAAATACATATCGTAGACCATCTGATCCCCATACTTGAACACCAATTAATTGGTTTACAGGGTAGCCTAGTGCAATATTTGCGGCTGTTACTGTGTTACTTAAATCAATTCCCACTAAAGGGGTTACTGAAAAAGCCATGTTATATTCTCCCTTTAATTAAGCTGTTAGAACGCCGTTAAATTGTGCGCCTGAAGCAGTAAGATTACCAGCCCAGCCGATTAATTTAACAATAGCGTCTTGATTTACAGATTGACGTTCACCACCGATTGGCACAAAGTTTCTGTCTTTGTGTGGGCGGAAGAAAATGTAGTCTGTGTTTAAGAAATACATGTGGTTAGCTGGTTCTTGCGCACCAATAC
>Ga0214919_10001721_pt1 | contig 35373 bp, 44 predicted proteins | sample LL1503_MetaG_FD_177994 | JGI IMG/M metagenome (GOLD analysis project Ga0214919, IMG submission 177994) | Freshwater microbial communities from Lake Lanier, Atlanta, Georgia, United States - LL-1503 | ecosystem: Environmental > Aquatic > Freshwater > Lake | place: USA: Georgia | collected...
AAATTCATTGTATATTCCTTCGTAAACTCCAGAATATATTTCTTTATCTACGCATAAATGCTCCGATAAATTCATTGTATATTCCAATCTATTTTATTTTTTAATTTTTCATCTATTTTATTAAATACATTAGAACCAAAAAATCCTCTATTTGCACTTAAAGGTGAAGGATGAACTGCACATATATATCTTTCCTCATCATTGATAAACTTTATTTTTTCTTTAGCAAAATTACCCAATAATAGAAATATACATTCTTTATTTGTTTCAACGATAAATTTAATAACATCATCAGTAAATTCTGTCCAATTTTTCATAAATGAACCTGGTTTTCCTTCAAAAACAGTCAATGAACTATTTAATAAAAATATTTTTTCTTCATTAAACCATCGTGAAATATCACCATGTTCAAATACATAATTTCTATCTGGATAGTTATTACAAATTTCTTTATATATGTTTTTTAATGAAGGTGGTATTGATATTCCTTTTTCTACTGAAAAAGATAAACCATTTGCTTGTTTTGATCCATGGTATGGATCCTGTCCTAATAAAATTACTTTTATATCATTTACATTCATTTCAAACACTCTAAATATTTTATCTTTTGGAGGATAAATATTTGCAGTATTAAAATCATCAATTATTTTTAAATTTTTATTTATCAAATCACAGTGTTTATCAAATATTGGTTTCCAACTGGAATCTATATTCATAATTATTATTTTATTACTAAAAATATATTAGAATAATATTTTTAGTAATAAATAAAAATCAAATTTTTTTGTTATTTATTAATATGATTATAATATTTATATTTTTAATAATATTTTTATGTTTTTATTTATTAAATATTGTTGTAAAAAAAGAATATTATGAAAATTATCAGGGAATTTTAACACCCGATTTTTACAATGAAATTGATAAAAAGAAATACATAATAGATAAAGATAATCGCACAGTTACATATAATGGTAAAACAATCAGTTATAATAAACATTTTAATAGTGATGAATCAATCATTAATGCAAAAAATAAATTTATAACATCTGAACAATTATCTAAATATAACATTCCAATACCATTATATTTAAAAATAGATTTATCATCTAATATTGATGATATTAGAAATAAAATTAAAAATGCAAATATAAGTTATCCAGTTGTTATAAAACCTATAAATGGTACATTTGGTATTGATGTAATGACAGATATTGAAACTAAAGAAGAATTAACAGATTGTTTAAATGTATTAAAAACTAAATATAAAGATGCAATGTTAGAAGAACAAATATCAGGCGATTGTTATAGAATATTTGTTTTTAATAATAATATAATAGATGTTATTAAAAGAGAAAAACCATATGTAATAGGTGATAATATAAATACTATTAAAGAATTAATTGACTTAAGAAATATTGAGCAAAAAAAAATGGATTTAATGGAAGTTAAAAATATATCAAATATTGTTATTAAAAAACAAGGTTATGATTTAGATAGTATTCCATCAATTAATGAAAAAATATATATATCAAATGTTATTAATATGCATAATGGAGCACGAATATCTAGAATACCAGTAGAATCAATACCACAAAAAAATATAGATTTATTTTTAAAAGTTAATAAAATAATGAAAATAAAATGTTCAGGATTAGATTTTTTATCAAATGACATTACGATAGAATATGATCAAAATAACGGTAGAATATTAGAGGTAAACGGAACACCTGATACAGAAATACATCAAAAAATAAAAAATTATAATTTTTTTGAAAAAATTGTTAATTCAATATTTCATAGTAATGAAACTTAATATACAGAAAAGAATCGGAATGCAATGAAGATTCATTTATATTTTCCAAAACGTATGTGAAGGAAAATACCATTTTTATAAAAAAAATGATTTAAATTTTAAATAGATATAAATATAATATAATATTATAATAAATACAAATATGAATTTTTGCAAAATGTGCGATAATACTCTTTACCCAGCTGAAGAAAATGATAAACTATGGAATAAATGTATAGATTGTGGTTTTAAAGAAGAAAATTCTGATATAGTAATTGAAAAAAAAAATTACAAAAATAAAAATACAATTACTAGTGATAATAACAAGTTTTTAATTTATGATCCTACAATTCCACGTACAAAACAAAAAGAATGTCCAAACAAACAATGTATATCTATAAAACAACCAGAATTACAAGAAGCTATATTGATACAAGATCCTATTACAATAAAATTGAAATATATATGCGTAAATTGCAATGCTCAATGGAAATATTCATAAAAATACAGAAAAGAACTGGAATGCAATGAAGGTTCATCGCTATACTCCTTCGTAAACTCCGAAAAATACAATGAATTTATCAGATAATTTATCCGTAAAGAACTATTTTCCGGAGTTTACGAAGGAAAATATAAAAAAATGATTTATTTTTTGTTTTTATAATTTTAAATAAAAAAACAAAAAATAAAATAACAAATGTATTTTATATTTTTTTCAATAATAATTTTGATATATAATATATTAACATATACAACTACAAATAATTTAGAAAACTGTATAGCATCATCAATTTTTTTTACAAAACAATGTTCTAAAAAAAATAATTCAAAATTTAACATATATATTAAATTTAATAATTATTTATCTTCACCTATAAGTGTATCAACAATTATTAAACCATATAAATACTATACTAAAAATAATACAATAATAACACCTTATTTTGATTATATAAATTGTTTAGATGAACAATATTTTGATATAAATTGTTTTACTAAAATTGATTTAGTGAGAAATAATAATTACAATTATGTATGGTTAAAATTTGAAAAAAAAGATAAAACGCCTTTTATGAATAAAATAGATTTATATATATATGATATGTATAATATTATTAATCATAAATCAATATATTCACCATTATCATTTAATAATATAAATTTTGTTAATGGAAATTATTCTTTATATTCTTTTAATATAGATATTGATAAAAAAAATAGTTTATATTTTAGAATAAAATTAAATTAAATTAAAAAGAATTTATAAAATTTCTATATTCACATACGTTCCTGGAAAATAGCCATAAACTTACAATGAATTTATCGGAGCATTTATGCGTAGATAAAGAACTATATTCTGGAGTTTACGAAGGAATATACAATGAATTTATCGAAGGATTTATCCGTAGATAAAGAACTATTTTCCGGAGTTTACGAAGGAATATAGTGATGAATCTTCATTTTTATAATAAATCTAGATCTAGATATACACACATATTTCTCGCATTACCATATCATTAAATATATATCTAATAATATGCTGAATATTTTCTGGTTCATTGTATAATAAATCTTTAGAACAACCTTCAACTGTTCTTATATATGGAAGTCTATTAAGAAATCTAGATTTAATTTCAACTAATTCAAATAATTTTATCTTAGCCATATAAAAACTTTCTTCTATAGAATTTTGCTCAGGTTTACCAAATGTTTCATCATATGATGCTAACATTACAATCATTCTAAAATAGTTATTGGTTACATTTAATAAATGTTTTTCATTTAATATATAACGTAATAATATAATCATTGATTCATAGTATTTTGCTTTATATAATTCTACTGGCACCAAATGAAATGTTAGTAAATTAGGTATATAATGTATCTGATTTTCATGTAACATATGATTAATAATATTTAACATATCATTAATTTTTGTTATTGGTTCTCTATTTTTTATCATATGAACAATAGGAAGATAAATGTGATATCCAAGATGATGAATCTGTATACCACGTGAAACTAATAATTCCACCATTGACAAATCATTATTCAATACTTGTAATATTGAATAATAAAGATTAAGTGTTATTTTTACACTATGTTTTTGTAATTCTTCCAGTAACATATCAATAACTTCAAAATTATGCTTTGATATTGCAATTGATAAAACCGAAACAAAACTATAAAATAATATATCATTATTATCATAATCAATATTAAAACTATTCGGTTTGCGTTCCTTCATAACATAACATATGTCATGATTCAATACATTATCAAAAATATATTTGATGTAATGGAATGGAACATCATACAAAACTAAATAGATCAATAATGATTTATTCTCATAAAAATATACACAAGACATAAGTTTTATATTATGTAAAATTAAATTTAAAAAGTTCCATTTTTTATTTTGTATTATATAAATAATAATAAATTTCCAGTTTTCAGTTTCATAACGTTTATCAAAATTAAGAAGATTATTATGAATCATATAACTAGAAACTTCATAATTATCACATATAATTGCTAAAATAAAAGATGGTATGGATATACACTTATATATATCATCAGAATGATTTGAAACAAAAATTGCAGAAAAACAAAATTTCCTTCTAAATTTAGAAAAATCTATTTTATTATTATATAGTTCATCAATTTGCTTTATATGCTTTTTATTACAACGTTTAGTACCTAAAATTAGATTATATGTATCTATATATGTATAAAAATGTTCTTTACAATAGTAATTAACATATTCTTGCATACCAATCCACCAAGATTGAGTATGGATGTTTTCCAAAGATCTATTTACGCAAATTTCCATTTTTTAAAAATATTATAATTATATATATTTACTATAACAAAATAAATAATAATCAATTTTTTTTATACTGTTAAAAACTCTTCTAATTTCCAATCTTCATATGATCCATTTGGTAAATTTCTACGTATAATAAATGGAATTTTTCTTTCTTCCAATTCTTTTTTTAAAATTTCTTGTATACTTTTTAATCCAGATATATTAACACGTGGTTTAGCACCATATGCTAATTGTTGTAATCTAACACCCATAATACGTGCTTTTTCAAACTTAGTTAATATAGGCATTGTTTTTTTAGGTTTTTTTTCAATATTTTCAATAACATTTTTATATGTTAATAATTTAAAATCTTCATTTATACCTTCTTTTTCATCGTCATCTATGTTAAGATCTGTAACATCTTCTTCATCGGATATAAAGTTATCAGTATATTCATTATCATCGTATTCTTCAGACATTTTTATATTATATAATATGATATAATTTTATATTAAAAAATATTATTCAATTTTTTTTTTTATTAATATATTTATTAAATATAAATGAGAAAAATAGAATGTAATTGTGAAAATCCATTAGATAATATATTGATAAATATATGCGAATATACATGTTTATATGCAAATAAATATAAATTTACACCAAATATTTTAACAACGATTTCATTAATATTTTGTGGAATATCTTCTGTTTTATTATTAAATTCATATTATTATTTAGCTGCATTTTTTTATTTAATTTCTTATTATTTTGATTGTATGGATGGTCATTATGCCAGAAAATATAATATGGTAACTAAAAAAGGTGATTATTATGATCATTTTGCTGATATAACTAAAGTTATATTGATATTATATATATTATATTCTATTGATTCTAAGAAATTTTTTAAAATAATTCCATTTATTATACTATTTATGTTTTTATCATTTATTCATTTAGGATGTCAAGAATTATACTATGATAAATTAGAGTCTCATACATTAAATATTTTTAAAAATTTATGTCCAGTTTATGATCAAAATAATAAAACTTCAATTATAAATACATTAAAAATAACTAGATATTTTGGTACAGGAACATTTACAATATGTCTCATGTTAGCAATTATTTTTTATAGTGTGTAATAAACTTGAATTTAATTCGTTTTAGAAAACAGTTATTTATATGTACATAAATTCGCTAAAGCTTCAGTTTACTACATATTTTCCTTTATAAACTTCGAAAAATAGTTCTTTATCTACGCATAAATTCATTATATATTTAATTTACCAATATTATGTGAAATTATATTCTCATATAATTGATCAATCTCATTTAAAATAGAAATATAATCGATCTTTACTTTCATTCCATATGCAGGAGATTCAACTAAAGAATCTTTTAATAAATCATTTTTAGTTAAAACAAAATTTCTATAATAATCGATATTTTTAATAAAATAATCTTCAATTATATCCTTAAAAAATTCAAAATCTTTTGGTATATTTTTAATCATTTCTAAAACTGCGATTTTAATATTAGCATATTGTAATAAATTATTATATTTTTCAAACTCTTTTTTATGTGCATTTTCATATCCAGGTTCATTTTGTAATGGTTCCTCATTTAATACTAATGCTTGAATAGCTACTAAAACATTTGATATCGTATTGGTTGGAACCCATCCAGGACCTTGCCAAGTATTTAACATTGATAAACATACCTTACCACATGTATATAAATTTGGATTAAATCTTACTGAAAAAAAATTATTTGAAATAGCATGTTTTAATACTCCTTGAGTACAATATTTTGTTTTAGGAGGTTCCATTGGATAACTTTCAGGATATTCAAACTTAAAAAAATAAAAACCTTTTTCATATGGTGTATTTTCAGGTCCAATTAACAAAGCATATATAATATTTATATTTTCTTCATTATATTTAAAATGAATACCACTTTGTTTCAATATTTCTACAGATTCATGTAATTCTTTTATTTCATTTATTATTCTTTTTAATTTTCGGGATGACATTATTAATATATTTATATTTAATAATATTGTCTTATATAGATTATATTTAAAATCAATTTTTATATTATTATTATATAAAATGATAAGCACTAATAATAAAAGGAAATTTATAGACGTGTATTATAATTATAGTACAAAAACAAAAACAACAAAAACCGATAAAAAATCTAAGAAAAATAAGAATGATAGTGATTCTGAATCTTCATCTAATAATGAAGATGGTTTATTATTTGGATTAGCATCTAAAAAAACAAATGATGAAAAAATTGAGAGAGAAAATAATAATATTTACTTTTATAGTGAAGTTAACCGTGACTCTATTTATGAACTAACAATATTAATAAAAGAAGCTGAAGAAGAATCAATTATTACATCATATAAATTAAATATTGATAAAATACCGATTTATATTCATATTAGTTCATTTGGTGGTTCAATATTCGCTGCTTTTACAGCAATTGATATAATTCATGCTTGTAAAGTTCCTATTTATACTATTATTGATGGAGCTACTGCATCTGCGGGAACATTAATTAGTATAATGGGTGAAAAGAGATATGTAAGACCAAATGCATATATGTTAATTCATCAATTATCTTCTGGTTGTTGGGGTAAAATGAGTGAAATTGAAGATGAATTCAAAAATCTTCAAGAATTAATGGATAAAATTAAGGAGTTTTATAAAGAGAATACAAAAATTCCAAAAAAAGAACTAACCGAATTATTAAAACATGACTTATGGTTAAATGCTGATAAATGTATTCAATATGGATTAGCAGATGAAATATGGAATAAATAAAAATTGATTTTTTTAATTTAGAATAATAGATAAAAAACTATATTTTTATCTACTATTTATTAGTTATCATGGATAATAATATTGGAAAGATTGATGTTTTCAATACTTTATATTATGAAACACGAAGTATTACTGTTATGAATAAAATTTTAGAATGTAAAAATATTGATCTTTCTGATATATTTGAAAATATTGATATTTTCAATAATACAAAAGTACAACTATTATTATCCAATAATGATAATATATATTTATTAAAGAATAGCTATAATTTTAATGGTGAAACAATATTACATTATATCACATATAGTTATATTAAATATAAATATAGTACCTATTATGACAAATTTAAATATTTGATTGAACATATAAATATAGATAAAATAAATTTATATGGTTATTCAATATTATATGGTGTATGTAAATACCATAATATAGACTATGATATAGTAAAATTTTTATTAGAACATGGTGCGGATCCTAATCTAAATATAGACAATAAAGTTAATCTTAATCCATTTATATCTGTATGTATTAAATTCTATAATATAGTATTATATAATGCAGATAAAATAGAATTATTTCTAAATATAATCAATGTAATGATTCAGCATGGAGCAGATATTTACCAAAAGATTATTGTAAAAAGAGTTATTGGTATTAGTACAGAAATAGATAGTTTTTTACCATACATAACACAAAATGAAGAAATAATAATTATTGACTTATTTAATGAGATTGATCCGAAATATAAAAATATAGTTTTAAAATTTTATCATGATCATATTTTTAATAAAAGATTGGCTCTTTTATCAATGATAGAAGGTTGTGATAAAAACTATAGATTACCATTAATTTTTGAAAACGAAGATTATATAAAAGAATTATGTACTTTTATCTAAAAATAAGCACTAGAAAGAATATTCGAAGTTTATAAAAATAATATTTATACTTAAAATAATATTAATATTATTAAATAAATATGTCAAAAGATTATTATGAAATTTTAGGAATTGAAAAAAACGCAAATGAGGAAGATATTAGAAAAAGTTATCGAAAATTAGCAGTTAAATGGCATCCTGATAAAAATCCCAATAACAAAGATGAATCAGAAAAAAAATTTAAAGAAATATCAGAAGCATATTCTGTTTTATCTGATTCAGAAAAAAGAAATATATATGATAAATATGGTGAAAAAGGTGTTCAACAACATGAAGGTGGAGGAAATGGACATTCAGCAGAAGATATTTTTAGTATGTTTTTTGGTAGAGGAGAAGAAATGTATGAAGAACAAAACAAGAAAACTGATCCAAAAATAGTTGAAATACCAACAAATTTAAAGGAACTATATACAGGTAGTAAAAAGAAAATAACATTAAAATTAAAAGCATTATGCAGTGATTGTAATGGCGAAGGAGGTAAAAATATGAAAAATTGTAATGAATGTAATGGAAGAGGTATAACTATTATTAATAGGATGATTGGTCCAGGGATGATACAAAGAATGCAATCAGTATGTAGTAAATGCAATGGTTCTAAGAAAATAGCAGATAAAAAGTGTAATACATGTAATGGAAATAAAGTAACTATATTAGAACATCCGTTTATTTTAGATATTGAACCTGGAACTGAAAACGGAGAACAAAAAATATTTGATGGAATGGGAGATCAATTACCAGATGAAATTAAAGGAGATGTTATTTTTATTATAAAAGAAACTAATAATACATTATTTAAAAGAGTAGGTAGTAATCTTGTATTTAATCATACTATTAAATTATGTGACTCAATTGTTGGAACACATGTAAATTTAAATCACATAAATGGAGAAAAAATAGTATATAAAGAAGAAAATATGATAAAAGAGAATTCATATACTATTATTAAAAATAAAGGTATGCCTATTTTAAATCAATCTAATAAATTTGGTGATTTATATATTGTTTATTCTATTGAATATCCTGATAAAAAATTGACATATCAAGAAAAAGAAGTATTAAAAAAAATATTACCAGCATCAGATATCAAAATAGATAGTAATGAAGCCGAATTTGAATCAAAATTACATGATAATTTTAATATTGATAAATTAAAAGGAAGTGAAAAGGAAAATAGACATAATAATCGTCAACAACAATTTAGAAGAGGATTTCCAGGAATGTCACAAGGAATGCCACAAGGAATGGGTGGAATGGGAATGCCGCCACATATGCAAGGTATATTTGGACAATTTTTTAATTAATCATATATTTTGTCTAATTCGTGGACAATTTAAACCTTTTGGATCTTTTCTTTCTCTTATTCCATTTGGACAACAACCAAAAGGCGAACCTTGACAACCACTTTTTTTAATTGGTTTGTATTTTGGACAATATAAGTCGCTTGTATTTAATCTTAAATCGCGTCCATTTGCGCAACAACCAAATTTTGTATTAGAACATTTTTGGTTTTTATATATTGGAACATATACAATTTTTTTTTCAATATTTTCTTTATTTATAATATATTTATTAATATATTTATTATTATTTTTATTTAATAATAAATAATAAATAACAATTATTAGTGTTAATAATATTAAAAATAATAATAATATTACTAATGGATCCATTATACAATATGTCAAGAAATTTTTTTACTAAAACTATATAAAAAAAAAATTATTATAATGAATTTACGATATACGACCATAGAATTATTGATAAATAAATAATTATTTTTTCAAAGTTTGAAAAAAATATATTTGAGATAAAAATATAAAATTTATTATATTTTTATCTATATACAAATGAAAATATATATAGAGCAACCGGTTTAACTTATACTTGTTATTTATCACAACCTGGATTAACTGGTTTTGTTGTTACATCTAGTTCAACATCAACTTTATCACAACAAAATGCAAGTATATAAAGAACTATACTTTTACACCTTTTAACAATTCAAACGCCGATTTTTATAATAAAAAAAAAATTTGAAAAATTAGAAAAAGGTACGTAAAACAACTGATGGACTTTATTTTACCTGTTATCGGTTAAAATCTTGATTTGTTGATTTCTGGATTTTGTATTTATCCATTGTCGTGTTAATTTTAGCATATTTAGACATGCATTTACATCTCTGTTCCAAAATGTTTTTATTTTGTTTTCTGAACTACAACATCCAGAACAGACCAATAAACGATGTTTATTTTTACTTTTTAATTCTTTCTTATTTTTTTTTTGATAATTTATAATATCTTTTTTACTCATTTTATAAATTGTAAAATATTAAAAGGTTTATATGATAGAAAAAAATTATACAGTAAAAAGAAATTGCATAAAAGAAAATATAAGACATATATTGAATAAAAATATATTTTTATAAAAATCAGCGTTTTAATTGTTAAAATGTGTAAATTCATATATTAAGATTTTATGATAAATATAATATGTTATTTAAATATTATATTGATAAATTTATTGTACAAACGTTTTCTCGTATCATTATTGGACTACATGATTTATAATATTGGTAAAAAAAAACATTGAGTATTAAAAACAAATATTTTATTGAAATTATTGATATTAAATCAATAAAATTAATACGTAAAATAATACTTCAAAAGATACGTAAAATAATATGGTAAATAATACGAGATTCCAAAAATGGTGTTTTTGGATTTTGTGTTTACTTTTTTTTTTGGCCCATTTTTTTTTAATTTTTATAAAAAAAAAATCGCATTTTTCTTTTTTCAAAAAAAATTTAAGTTCATTTTTGTAATCTCGTATTATTTACCATATTATTTTACGTATCTTTTGAAGTATTATTTTACGTATTAATTTTTTATTAATAAAATATTGATAATACCATATAGATTATATATATTTATTGATCCATTGGTAAATTACGTAATATTTTAATTAACATAACTTATATATTACTTAAAAAAATAAAATATATATTTATATATATAATTATGTCAGCAAATTATAAATGTTATAGATGTTGTAAATTTGAAACACGTGTATATTACGACATAAAAAAACATTGCAACAGAAAATATTCTTGTAAAAAAAATCAAGAACATATGTTTATGTCAGATGATCAATTATTATGTCTAAGTTTAATGCCTTATTATGATAATATTCATAAAATAAATTTATATGATATTGAATATTTAAAAGATTCTAAAATTATTGACAAAAATAAAGATGAATTATTTGAACAATTAACATATGTTGAAAAAAATAATATAAAAATATGTAATTATTGTAATGAAGAATTTCCACTTTTAATGGATTTAAAAAAACATATTATTATAAATTGTTTTTATAATGAATTACAAAAAAGAAATAAAGTAGATAGCGATAAAAATATAAATTGTTCGAATAGTAGTTTACATAATTCGACAACAAATAGTAATAATATACATAGTAATAATACGAATTGTAATAATAATATAAATTCTAATAACAATACAAATAATAATATATATGTTGATATAAAACAACAATCTCCTCCTGTACCATTTGATAAAGAATGGGATATTTCAAAAATTAGTAAAGGAGATAAAAGAAGTTTATTAATTTCACAATTTATGTATACAGAATTATTAGAAGAAATATTAAAAAATGAAATTAATCTAAATGTAATTATTGATAAAGATAAAGATTCCGGTATGGTTTATAAAAATAATATTGATAAATATATACAAATGAAATTAAAAGACATTGTTTCAAATACAATGGATAAGTTAAATTGTCATCTTAATGATATAAATAAATCTCAAAAAAATGTATTTGATGAAATAAAAACATTTTCACGTCAAATGATAAATAAAAAACATAATGATTACAAAAATAGTGAAAAAATTCAAGAAGGTGTAATGAAATGTATGACTAATATTTATGAAAGTAAAAAAGAAGAAGCAACAAATATTGCTAAAAATATTGTACATGAAGTTAAAGAATATAGAATATAATTATAGTGAGGAAACCTAGATTTTCTATATTTTCTTCCTTTACACTAAAGCCTTAGTGTATTTTCCTTCGTAAACTCCGGAGTATAGCGACGAACCTTCATTTCATTCCGGTTCTTTTCTGTATTTTCCTTCGTAAACTCCGCAGTATAGCGACGAACCTTCATTTCATTCCGGTTCTTTTCTGTATTTTCCTTCGTAAACTCCGGAGTATAGTTCTTTATCTACGCATAAATTCATTGTAAGTTTAAGGTTATTTTATAGAGTTTAGGAAGAAAAATACATAAATATATTTTAAAAATATATTTAGTATAATTTTTTTTGAAAGAGTATATTATTTAAAATAATATTAATTATATATATTATAATGAATACTAATTCTCAAAATCAAGAACAATCTGCTTTTAATCTAAAAGATTTATTAAATGATGAAAATATTCAAAAATATAAGAATATTGACCCTAATTTTATGTTAAATTTAGATAAAAAACCAGACAAAGAAGAATTAAGAAGAAGATTACGTGCAAAAACAAATAGTTTAAGAAATAATCGTATGAATAAAAGTATTAGAGAACAAAATCAAGTTAATGCAATGAAAGAAAATCCATTATTTAAAAATATTGATACTAGTTCAAAAGAGGATATTAAAACTGCAATTGAAACAATGGCATCTAATATGACAAAAGATTCAAAACAAAAAAAAAATATAAAAAAACAGATGGAAAAGATGGTTGAAAAAATAAAAGAACCAACTATAGAGATTATTTAATTTTTATATCAATGTTTTTGGATAATATTCTTTTAGATATTGATAATAAAAATAAGCTAAAGTTCCACCTAATAATTGACCAATAATATAAACAACTAATGCTTCAAGATTAATATCATTATTAATATATAACATCCAACTTACTGCTGGATTGAGATGAGCACCAGATATAAATCCTACCAATAAAATGGAAATTGATAATCCCAGCCCAATCTTTAACCATGTTAATGCTTCTTTTGGACGGGATGTTGCATGCCCTGATGTAATAATTATTGCTAAAAATACAAATGTTCCTACTAATTCTGCGAAAAATTTATCAATCATAATATATTATAACTTTAGATAAAAATATTATCCTTTTATTATAATATTATCTTTAGTATATATTTCTTCATTTATAAAAAAATTATATACATTATCTTTTTGATTACCGGTTAACGTTATAATATTTCCAAATTTTTCATCTTCTAATATAGTTCCATTACAATTATAAGTTTTCTTTAGATATTTTAATATTTTATTTATATCTAAATCGTCTTCTATTCCTGATATAATTGTAATATATTGTCTATTATTTCTTTGTTGAACACTTATAGTAACTTTAGATGTTTGAATATCATCGTCAAATAAATTATCCATTATTATATAATATATAATAATGTTTTTAAGTATATTTTATATTATGATCTTAAAAATAAATATTTTACACCATTATAAAAATAATAGACAATGTTTCGGTGTAAAAATTTTGTTATAATCCGTTGTTAACCGAATATGAAGTTTTAAGATATTTTCCTCAGTAAACTCCGGAGTATAGAGATGAATCTACAGATAAATCCTCCGATAAATTCATTGTACATGTTATCTTTTTAAGTACTTTTTGTAATTTTATAATTAATGTCAAATAGTTTAATAAATTTTAAATATAAAAAGTTATTTATAATATAATGTATAATGGATCAACAAATTTTACAAAACATAAATTCTGAAAAAATTAATAATAAATTTTTATTAAATAGACTTTTACGAGAATCAGTAAACTTTTCAACATATTTTAAATCATTATCATTAACATATAGTGATAATAAATATTTATTATATGTAGAAGATAAACTAAATTATAAATACAATAAATATTGTTTTATATTAAATGAAAATTATCCTTTTGCACATCCAACATTAAAAATAAATGATATTTTATATAAAGATTTTTTAATGAATGGAAGTTTAAAATATCGTAAAGTATTTGAAAAAATGGCAGGATTAAAATGTTTATGTTGTGATAATATATTATGTAATAATATATGGAGTCCTGCAATTACTTTGATTAAAATTGTGGATCAAATAAATCTTTTTAGATCTTATAAAAAAAATATAGTTTATAAAATAATGTCAGATAAAATTAAAGATAAATATTTGATTTCTGATATTGATATAGAATCATGGCTATTTTAATAATTCATCTCTACATATTGGACATGATGCTTTTTTCTTTAACCATTTGTCAATGCATTTTTTATGAAAATAATGCTTACATGATGGTAATTCTCTTTTTAGTTCCATAACTTTATAATTATCCATACAAATAAAACAATTTTCATTCAAAATTGAATCACATTTTTTTATTTTTTCAGATTTTGATAATTTTTCATTTATTTCATTACAGTTTTTAAAACAATTATTATCATATTGTTGATTATTATGATGTACATGAAAATGATGAATAATATTTTCATCCTGATTAATCATAGATTGATCAAAATATATATCAAAATGAACATATTCTTCATCATGATTAGCATCTTGATTAATTGATGTTATTGCATTTATTATATTCGTATTATTGTGTAATTCATTGAGCATATGTTCAATTGTATCAAAAATATTTGTTGTTTCATCATATGGAACTCTAATTATAATTTCATTTCCATCAAATAAATTATTCATTATATAAATATAATATATAATATCTATTTTATATTTGTTTTGATTAAATTGTTTTATTACTATATTTTTTTTTAGATATAGTTTTAATCTGTTTTGGCTCTATTTTTTTACCCCATGAAACATTAATTGTCCATAATGTTTCACCTTTAATATTATTTTTTTTAATAAAAGAATGAAATTTTTTTTCACCATCTTTATTAAAATATTTATCTAATGTTTCAATAAAATTTATTCTGTCTTTATTTATCAAATCAGACAGTCTTATATTTCCTTCAAACATTGTTCTATTACCATTATTATCAATTATAGCATCTGGATTACTTACCCAAGAAAATGAATATATAGTAGAAGTATCATAACCATTTGATGCAGATAATTTCATTTTATCATAACAACCTTGTGTAATATGTTTAATTGCATCATCCATACCAATTTTAATTCTATCTTCAAATTTAATTTTATTTTCTTCTCTTTTTTGTTTTGTTAAATTATCTAACTCCTCAAAAGAGATACCATTAGAAACAGACATTACTTCTTCATGTGAATCCATTTTTATTTAATAATTATTCTTTAATTATACTATATTTATAAAAAAAAAAATTCAATTTTTTTATATTTATAACCATTAATTCTGCTTGTCAGTAACTTTATCTCTTTACATATTAACCTTCATTTCATTATAGAATCAAAGTTCACATTTGTATATTTTGCTATTGTAAGCAAACTCACATAACCATAACGATGGTCATGTGTTTTACTTTCAGAAAAGAACTTTAATTGTTCAGAAGTATAGAAACTTCTAAGTTTATCTAAAACATTTATATTTTTAGATAATACTGCAAAGTGCAATAAGTTTCTACCACATAATGTAGTCTCAGTCTTATACTCTTCCAAAGTCTGATCTTCTACAGGCTGCTTAATCAATATTTTATACGCTGTTGTAATAAAGACAATAGATTTCCTTTTCCTTTCTAGTCTTTCTGTTTCAGGTTCCATATGTTGCGTGTATTCAAATATACTATCCAATGATTCAATATGTGCCAACATAGATTCTAGAGTACGAATAAAGTTTAGTATATATGCATTTATATTTGTAACATGAAGATTATGAACAAAAATATAAGCTAAACTAGAACTTTTTGCAATTTCAGCAATTCTAGATAGTTCCTCTATTTCTTCAGGCGTAGGTATTGTGCTATCTTCATCTGAATTATTTAAGTTTTGTACTGCTTCTTTTGCATCTCTAGTAGTATCCAAAATATTTCTTATACAAAAATATAAGTTTCTTAATTCTGTATCTTGAATAGACATGATAATTTTTTTTATTAGTAAATTCAATATATTACAGAAAAGAATCGGAGCTTTAGCGTAGATTCATCGCTATTTTCTGGAGAGCTATGCTTGGAAGAAAATACATCATATATTATAAAAAAAAAATCATCAATTTTTTTATTCACATACTTTCCGGAAAATAACCATAAACAGGAGCTTTAGCGTAAGTTTACAACATATAGTGATGAACATTCATTGCATTCCGATTCTTTTTTGTAAACTCCGGAAAATAACTTATATAAAATATAAATAATTATTTATATTTTTAATATAAAAAAAACTACATAAATAGTAAATAATGTCAATACACGAAACTATATCAACTAAGATAATATCTTTTTTAGAAAATGTTTATTACAATAATTTAAAAAAACTTTATAATAAAAATTTATCTGAAGTTTTTTTATATTGTTCATTTCCTGTTATAAAACCTGATTATTTTATTTTTTCACAATATTATTTAATATATTTATTTTTACATTATATGACTGAAAAAAGTATAATCAAATATACAATATCACTAAATATGATTTATATTAATACTATTATATATGATAAATTATTAATTAAATACAATTATAAACCAAAAAATAATGTAATATATTTAAAAGAAACTAGTAATTTATTATTTATATATTTATTATTTTTTAAATTAATATTTTTAAAAAAATTATTTTTAATAAGCACATTATCGTTATTCTATTTATTAATGAATATAAATGATATTTATAAAGAAAGACTAAAAAGCATAGAGAATAAAGAAGATTTTAAACATCCATTAAAAATTTTAATATTTTCACCAAATAAAAAATTCATAGAAAAAATTATAAATAAAACTAGATTTTTTACATTTTCAAACTTTATTTTATTAACAAATGTTATGATTTATATATTTATGTATTAAATAATAATAGGATCCGTATTTTCATCTTCTGATAAACTTATTACATTTTTATGCAATCCACAATACCCACCATATATTTTAGATCCCTTTGATTTACAATAACCATTTTTAGTTTTTAATTTTACACCACATTCATTATGTAATTTATTTGGATTTATATTTTGAGATAAATCTTCATTGTGTTCAATATCAGTTAATTGTTTAGGTTTATGTTTTCCACAAAAACCTCCATATAATTTATTACTTTTTAATTGACAATATCCATTTTTAGAACATAATTTATAACCACATACATCATATTCTGTTTTTTTTAAATTAGATATATAATGTAAACCTTTAATAAATGGAATATTTTCAATTAATGGTAATAAACCTCCATTTTTTCTACAAATAGGACACATATTTAATATTGTATAATTTCCACAATATTTTTTTTTTTTTAATTCTTTATACCAATCATATATGCAATCATAACAAAATATATGTTTAGATAGATTACATCCTAAACCAATAACTTTATTTGTTTCAATTTCATCAGAACATATATTACATGTATATTTTAAATTATCTTTAATAAATTTAGCATTTGGTGACATATTATTATATAATATAATTAAAATAATTTTTAAATTCAATTTTTTTTATAAATTTTTTCTTGGAAAAGTATATAATGAAAAAAAAAGTTAAAAATCAAAATGGAGGAGATATAATATCTGCAAGTATAGATGCAATTAATTCAATGAAAGATCTTGGACATTCAATTTTTAATGAAATATATAGTATAACACATATACAAGACCAAATAAATAATATTTCTAAAGTAACAGCAATACCAAGCGTAAATGGACCTCCTCCATTTAATGCACCTGGTTTATAAACTTAATTTAGATACATTCTTTGTATTTTGTTTATTTGATATTTTTGAAATACTTATATTTGATAAATTTATACTAGGTGGTTTTAATATAGCTGCTTTATTAATAGCATTTGATAATGTACTATTTGTATTAGTTTTAACTGTATCTTTAATATCAGAATTTATTAAGCTAAATATTGCAATACCATAATAATAATGACAATAATTATACATATTATCAATTATATTTTTTGTTTTATTACTAATTAAATTTAAAGTTTTATTATTTATAATTGGATTTTTTTGTATTTCTTCTAAAATAATAATTAAATTACTTAAACTTTCAAAGTAATTTTGTTTTAAATTTTCTAATAATTTAAAGAAACGAATATTATTTTCAATTTTTTTATTATATTTTAAATCTTCTTGAGTTGCTGTTTTAGCTTTAGTTTCTAAAATTTTTTTTTGATTATCATTTAACTTTAAAAAGAATCCTTGATTTTTTTTACATTCTTCATCATTTAAATTACTTGCTTTTTCAAATATTTTACGATATGCTTCGCTCATATTATTATAATCAAGACTATTAAAATCATACGGAAGACATACTTCACAATTATTTAAATTTTGAAATTTTTTATAGCATATACCTCCTTCATATTCACCTTTGTCATTTTTATAAGGAATAGTTGTTAATATTGCTGCAATAATATTATTTCTAACAATAAAATTTTCAGAAATAGCTTGACATAATTGTTTTTTTGTAAGTTCACACTTATCTTTTTTATTCTTACATAATACTTCAGGTTTTTCATAATTTCTAGGTACTGTATAAAATTTTATAAATTCATTTACTTTCGAATCATTTGCTTTTTCAATTATAGATGAATTTACAGTGTTATTAATATGTTCAATCGACATTCTATTTTGTTGTTTTTTTTGATATTGTTGTCCTTGTTGTCCTTGTTGTCCTTGTTGCCATTGTCTTCCTTGTTGTTGTTGTTGTTGTTGTAATTGTTGTTGATATTTTTGTTTATTTTTTTGTGATTGCGCTTGTTGCTGATTGTATATTTGTTGTTGTTTTTTTATTTTTTCCTTAAGATCATTAGCACTTATTTCTCCTTTTTTTTCTTTAAATTCTTTTTCACTATTATTATTACCATTATATCCGTTATTTTCTGATTGATTTGCATTTGCACGTGCATTTGCACGTGAATTTTCATTTGCATTTTCACGTGCATTTGCATTTGGTTGTGTATTTCCACGTGCATTTACATTTTCATTTTCATTTGCACGTGCATTTGCATTTGCACGTGCATTTGCATTTGCACGTGCATTTGCATTTGTATTTTCATTTTCATATTCATTATTTCCTAATTCAACTCTTCTATTTAGATGTCCATTTTCGTAACCACCTTTTTGTTCTATATTAGTATCATTACCATTATTAGCATTATTAGCATTATGATATGTTTTATTAATACTTTCAATAGATTCAAATAATTGATTCACGTGTTTTATATCAATATATCTAGTTTTAGATATAACAGAAGATGATATAGTTTTAATATTAGAATTATTACTTATATTACCAAGATTAATAGAAACATCATTTTTCCAAAAATTTTCTTTTAAATTATCATTAAAGAACCCTAATGAATCAATAAATTTTTCATCATTATTTGGTAAATATTGTGTTGTCATTAATATTTCTTTATCAATATTTTTTTTATTTATATCATTATAAATACTTTTCAATAATTTAATATTAAAATGTGATAATTTTCTCTCAAAAATTAGTGCTATTTTTGAACAAAAATCAGAATTTAAAAAATTACTATTATATTCCGATAATAATTCTTTTGAAATATTAATTAGTTTATCAAAAATTTCATTTTCATCAAATACACCAGATTTTTGCAATATGTTTAGCTTTTCTTTAACAGAATTTTGTGAATTAGGATTTTGAACAGATTGATTAGTATTTCCCATTTACTAATATATTTTGAGAAAATATTTTCATTAATAATTATTATTTAATTGATTATAAAATCTATTTAAAGAAAAATAAAATAAACATTTTGGTGAAAATAAATTTTCTTTTTTTGTTTTTAAAAATAATATAGAATCATGTATATTTAATTTAGCATATCTAATTAAATACGCGACAATTATTGTATCTATATCTTGTTTATATTCATATCCTAGTAAAAGAATCTTCTCATTATTTATTATTTTATTATGAATATAATCAGTTATATCAAATAAATGTTGATATATTATATTATTTTGTTCTTCATATGTATTATCTTCTGTATAATCTATTGGTATTTTTATTTCTTCTGTATTAAATTTTTGAATAAACTCTTCTTTTTTAGATAAATGAATAATATTTTTTATTTTTTTTTCTTTAATAAAATATAAATTTTCTTTATAGTATCCAATCCAAAAATGAGGTAAAATCTCCATATATAATATTCATTCAAGAAAAAAATTTTAACAAATTATAGTCTAGTTATATTATAATATATTAAATAAACAGCTACTAAAATTAAAAATATAATTAAAATTAAATTAAATATAGATATCTTATTTTTATTAAAAAATCCAGTACCACTTTTTAAATTAGCATCAAGATTTTTCGGTAAATGAAAATTCGGTAAATTAAAATCTTCACTATCAATATTTGGTGAATTTGGCGAATTTGGCAAATTTGGTAAATCTGGTAAATCTATATCATTTATTAAAGGTTCTGGCATTTCTTTTATCAAGCATTCTTGAATACTATTACATTCTTTTTCTGGTTGTTTTTCCAAAAAGTATTCCATACCATAATAAGAAATACCACTTACGATTATACCTAATAGTATGCCATAACTAAACATATAAACATATTTGATTTTAATTTCACTTGGTTCATATGAATATAATAATATTAATATAAATGCTAAAAATGGTAATGTTATATTTAATACATCACCACTTGATCTTAATACTCCATTTTTAGCAAATGAACAATTATCACCATTATTATTAAAATATGAAACAATACTATAATTATTACTTCGTTTTCTAGTAATATATAAACCATATATAAGCAATGCAAAAACAACACAATATATTATATATTTAATTTTATGTGATGTTGTTTGACCACTATAATTAAAATTTAATACAATAATATGTATTGCAAAAGATATTATTACTGCTAAATATATATATTTTATTGCTGTGCTATTAATAGTTTTATTAAAATAATTAACATAATTAGTATAAAAAGCAGGATATCCTAAACCAATAATATAACCAAAAATAAATGCAATATTTAAATTTCCATATTGATTTATAATACTTTTACCTGACACATTTGTAAAAATATATATTATAATACCTAATACTAACATTGTTATAAAATCAGACATTTCATTATTCCATATACCAGGCATATAAGCATTTAATGTTATATTTTCTGTTGTAGAATTATTTTCATCATTTGAAGTGACTTGAATATTTCTATTATAATATTTATTAGGATAAAAATTAAAAAAAGCTCCATAAACTATTTTTATTCCAAAATATCCTAAAATTAATATTGCATAAAATGTTTGTATTTGTTTATTCTGTATTATATTAGATTGTTCTGATATATCACCACCATATAAAATATTTTTTTTTAATTTCATTTATCTAATATTATATAATATTTTTTAATAAAAATAAAAAATGATTATTTTTTAATAATAAATTTATTTAAAGTAAACTTACTTAAAAAGATATATGAATACCGATATTTGGGACTTATATAACGAAATAAATGATAGTTTTAAAGAAGAAAATAGTGAATTAAATACTTATATAGATGAATCTATAATAAAATTATCTTCAATTGTTTTGACTGAAAATGAACATGAAAAAGATAATGAAATGATTTATCAAAAGAAAAATAAAGATTATTGTATTAATTGTAAAAAAAAAGATTTTTTGATAGTTGATGGAGAAATGGTAGTATGTACATCATGTGGTGCTGAAAACGATACTATAATTGATTATCATGCAGAATGGAGGTATTATGGAACAGAAGATAATAAAAGATCATCAGATCCAAATAGATGTGGTATGCCAAATAATCATATAATACCAGATATGTCATTAAGTACTGTTATTTCAGGTAAAGGTTTTGAAGTTTTTAGAAAGTTACATAGTTGGAATGGGCTATCCTATAAACAACGTAGTTTAATTGGTATTTTAAATAAAATTGCATTAAAAGCAAATGTAGATAATGTACCACAATCTATTATTGATGCTACTATGAATATGTATAAAATAATAAGTGAAGATTATATTAAAAGAGGAGCATCTCGAGAAAGTTTAATTGCAGCGTGTTTTTTTAATGCTTTGCGTGATCAAGGTTTAATTAGAAGTCCTGAAGAGGTTGCCAAATTATTTGATATTAAATCTAAAAAATTATCTAAAGGATGTAATGAGTTTACAGAATTAATGTTTAATAAAAATAAAGAATATGTAAAAAACATGAAACCAATTGAAGCAAAAGATTTGGTAGAAAGATTTGGTTGTTTATTAGGAGTTTCGGAAGAACATATAAATATTGGTATAAAAGCAGCAATTTTAATTGATAAATTAGGAATATGTCAAGAAAACAATCCTAAATCAATTGCAGTTGGTATATTATATTTAGTATCATATAACTATAATCTAGGATTATCAAAAAAAGAAATTGCTGAACATTGTAAAACATCTGAAGTTACTGTTAGTAATACATATGGAAAAATGTTGAAGTTTAAAAAATATTTGATACCAAAATAGGAAACCCATTTTTCTTAATTAAATTTATTGTTTTAGTGTATTTTCCGAAGTTTAAGAAGAAAAATAACCATAAACTTACGCTAAAGCTTCAGTTTACTACATATTTTCCTTCGTAAATTCCGAAAATAATTCTTTATCTACACTACATTCTAAAGTTTATAAAGGAAAATACAAAATATTTATCTTTTCGTTTGATATATTTAATGTTGATTTTTCTAAGAAATTACTTTTTGAATTAAATTTAAATAAGTTATGTAAAATTTTAATCATTTTTTCACACGCAGTATTATTTAACCCAGAAAAAATTATCTTACTAAAATTTTGTCTACCATACTTATTTAATTCGTCTAATATATATATAAAAGTTTTATTAGATAATGTCTTATTATCATAATTAGTAAGATTTGTTTTTTTATTATTAATGTTTTTTGTATCAGATACATTGTTTTTAATATTTTTTGTATTGGGTACATTTTTTTTAAAATCTAAATTATTATAATTATTAATAAATTTTGCATTGATTATATTGTTGAATACAGGATTTGATGCATGTAATACGTATAATATTGAATTATTTTTTCGATAAGATTTCATAATAACTAAACTTAACATCATATTTCTAATTGATTTCATTAATTCTTCTTTTTGTATTTTTTTATAATTATATGATAATCCAATAATTCTTTTTTTGACTATTTGATAATATTCTGATAACTTTATACAAATATTTGATTTTAATTTTTTAATAGAAGCTTTCAATAAAGCTTCATCATTAAATTTACTACATATAAAAATATTTGTGTTATCTATGAATTCATTAAATAAATTTAATTTTGTTACTAAATAACTTAAACTTGTATAACTTTCAAAGTATGTTTCATTAATTTCATTAGTATTTATAAAAATAAATTTTTTTTCTTCATTATTAATATTTACAGATAATTTACAAAATATAACACCTTTATTTATTGAAATTGTATCGCGTAATATTTCAATATTTAATATTTCTACATCATAATCATTATCTAGACAATATATTCTTAATCTTACGTTATGAATATTACCTAAGCGACTCGCATCCTCATGAACTATTTCTCTATATCCATATTTTACTAATATTTGTTTTATTTGATGTTGAAAATGTTTTGAAGGTTTAGATTTAAGTTTAACCAGATTTATTGAAACAGATTTAGATTGTTGTGAACATACAACTACTATTTTTGGTTTTTTTTCAATTAACTCATTAGTACTTATTAAATTGTTATTTTCGAAATTTTGACTATTTTCATTTATATTTATTATCATTAATTCACCATTTAATTCACCATTTAATGATATCATTATATGCTATATTAAGAAAAAAAATTCTTAAAATATAGAAAAAAATATAATAAATTAAATTATTTTAGTAAAATTTATTTATTTACTATATTATGAGAAAATTACCAGATCAATATGAAAATCCATTTGATGCAATTTTATATAAAATTGCAGATCACTTATGTCCATATGCAAAGAGTTTAGGATTAACACCAAATTGGATAACAACATTATCTAATATATTTTGTATAATAACAATATTTTTATTATTAAAATCATATTATATTTTTGCAATATTCACATTTTTAATATCACATTTTTTTGATTGTATGGATGGACATATGGCTAGAAAATATAAAATGTTTACAAAATATGGCGATTTATATGACCATATAAGCGATTGTATTAAATTTGTATTAATTTTTGCAACTTTAATATATATTGATTATAAGAAATTTATAATAGTGTTACCTATAATAATATTAGCATTTATAGGTTGTAATATTCATGCTGGTTGTCACGAATTATATTATGACAAAAATGAATCTCCATCACTTGAAATATGTAAAAAATTATGTCCAGTTAAAAATAAAAGTGATAAACAATCATTATTAAATACAATAAAATATACAAGATTTTTTGGATCAGGAACAGCTATGATTATTATATGTTTAATATTTTTATATTATAAATTTAATATAGTAAAAAAATAGTAAATCTTTATACTAAATTTATCATTTTATTTCCAAAAAAAATAATCATTACAAAAATAATAAATTTTGATAATAAACTATTTGTAGATTCTAATCTTTCAAGCTTAATAATTTTATTTCTATTAATTTCATTTTTCTGTTCCAATAAGCTAATATGGTTTAACATTTTTACAATAAATATTGTATTAATTCTCGAGTCTTTAATATAATCAAACGGTGTATTACCTTCATTATTTTTAGTAAATAAAAACTTTTCTAATTTATCAAAATGTTTTTTAATTACTTCATAATCATTGTTGATTACTAAAGAATGTAAAAGAGTATTTCCATTACCATCTTTTTTATTCAAATAATCTTTAAGATTTGGATTATCAAGAATAAAATAAACAACTTGAATATCTTTTGGCATATCATCTTTTTCAAATACTTCTATATTATCTTTTTTTGTTTCTGTTTCTGTATATGTTTCTGGTTCTTTAATTTTTATAGAATTATCAGAACAATACGATAAGTAAATAATATCATTACTTATCGTATAATTGATACATTCAAAAATATTTGGAATACATCTTAATACCATCATAAAAGAGAATTTAAAATGTTCTTTTTCATGTGGATCTTTTATATCAAATAAAGCTAAAACACGATCATGAATTTGGTATTGTGAAAAACGAACACCTTCATTTCCAGTAAGTACTCTAAAGCACGCGTTTTCAATTTGTTCAATTGTAGGGTTAACTTTCGACATTTTTAAAAGTTTATTATTTTTATTATGATTTCTATTTAATATTATTAATAAAAAATAAAAATCAATTTTTTATACTATATTGAGAAAACAACAAATCTACAATGAATTTAGTGTATCATTTATGTGTAGATAATGAAAATATAAAATAAAAATTGATTTTTATTATTAATAGACTATATTTAAAATAATAATTTATATAACATACACATTTAAAAATGAGTCTTCTAAGAACAACTACAGCAACTATACCAACACGTGTTAATACTTTTAATAGTATAAATAGTGGTACTATTCTTAATTATATTATGAATAATGAATATACCTCTTTTGTAAATATAATTAATACAAATAATGTTAATTATGTTATTAATACGGAAGAAGGATATACTGCATTACATTATGCTATTCAATTCCGTAGATACAAAATGATTCAACATTTATTAAAATTAGGAGCAGATACTTTAATTAAAACAAAAGATGGTGAAGATTCATATGATTTATCATTAAAATTTCAATGTAAAGAAGCGATTGCTTTTAAATTAAAAGAAAAAGATGACATTATTAAAGATAATGATAAAAAAATTTCTGAACTTGAAAAAAAAAATAAAGTATGTGAAGATAATATTAAATATATCACATCAGCAATTGATGAAGCAAATATAAAACAATCTATTCTTAAAAAAGAAAATGGAGAATTATCTTCTACAATTGAACGTCTTGATACTACTATTTTTAATTTAAGAACTGAAAAAGAAGCTATTGAATGTGAACGTGATAAGTTAAAGAGAAACTACACTGATTTAGAAAAATCATATGATGGTTTAGCTAAAAGAATGAGAAAATAAATACTTATTTACGCTTAAAAAAGAAATAATATATTAAAAATATTATTCCAGCCATAAAAAGTAGAATAATTATTACATTAAAAACTTTAACAAAGTTACAATATAATGAACTATCTTCTGCTTTACAATTTATAAATGTTCCAAAATGACCAAATATTCCTGAACCTAATATTCCACCATTAGATTGTTGTTGTACTCCTGTATTAACTGAACTAGTACTCGAATTAGATCCAGATCTAGATCTAGGCATATTATATTTAATATAAATAAAAATATTTAACTAATTTTACTTAAATTTAATTTATAATTTTTTCAACAATTGGATTTCTAGAAATACACCCATCACTCATTATTTCTAAAAATTTTACTTTAACTAACTTTCCAATAAATAAATCTGGATTAGAAACATATTTTTTATAAATATTTATTCTTTCTTTAATTGTTCCTATTGGTATTGCCCAAAAATTTTTATTTTTATTATTTAGACATTGTAAATTCCATATTATTGCACCTTTTTGTGTTCCAGATCCTTCTTTTGCACCAATTATTTTGAATTCTTTTATTTTAAATTCCTTTGTTCTCAATACATCATATGATTTTGAATTTAATTTGTAAAGTCCACCTTTATTTCTTACAATTACACCTTCATATCCATCATACCAATATTTCTCATTCAATTCATTAATTTCATCTAATGTTTTAACCTCTTCACATGTTACTAATTTTAAATATTTAAATTTATACGAATTAAAAATAGATTTAAGTTTATTGTATCGTTCTTCAAAAGTTATATTCATATTTTTTAAATTGAACATGTCAAAAATATAATATGATATATGTTTCATATTTTCTTCATTTTCTTTAGAAGCATACTTTTTCATCACTAAACTACTGATTTGATGTAAATTTAAATGTTTTTCATATAATTCTCCATCTAAATAAATATTAGAATCACATAATAACTCTTTTATTTTAATAATTTCATTTTTAATATGATTTAAAAAAATAAATGGCTTCATTCCTTTAGAATACATAATAACATTTTTATCAAAAATATGTGTTAAACATCGGAAACCATCTAATTTTTTTTGAACATAAACAGGATATTTTATTTTATGGCTATGATCATTTAATTTATGTGCACCCATTGGTTTTATAAAATTAGATTTAACAGAAATATTATTTTTGTTTTCACTAAATCCAGACTCCTTCTTTTTACGCCATAATGCTTTTACTTCTGTTATTGCTTTATTTAAATCAGTTTTATGTTTTGGCAAAGGATTTGTTATAGTTCCATCAATAATACCATATTTACGAACTATATAATAGTCATTTTTTATATTTTTTTTATTTTGTTCAATCCATATGTGCCAAAATCTTTTTTTATTAGTAGTTATGTATAATATTGGCAATTCAAATATTATAGTCATAATATATATTTACTTTATATAAATTCTAAATAAAACCATAAATAATAATATATAAATTATTCAATAATGTTACTAACATAAGAATAGCTTGTATATATAATAAATATTTTAAGTTATTTTTACTACATTTACATTGTTCATTTATTTTATATAATTTATATACATTATAAATAAAATAACCATATACAATCAATAAAATTATAAACATTATATATTTCGATAAATTATCTGATTTATTTCCACCTGATAAATATTTATTTATTTTTCGTAAAATAAAAATAACAAAAATTACCATAAGAATAAATATAACAAGTAATATAATTTCAATAATATATATATATGAAATATTTACTTTTTCTAATTCATTTATTTGTTCAAAACATGAACAATTCTGAATATTATTTATATAATATATTATAAAACTTGTGTATAAGACACAAATAATATATAAAAATAAAATTATATATAATAATGTTGTTACACTAATATTATTTTTCAAAATTATATTAGACAGTAATTTATTATTATTTTTTTTTAATCTTTCTCTAAATATATTATTTAGTTTTTTTTTAAGTTTATTACTCATATATATTTATAATATAATAAAATTTAAATTTTCTTTTTCATAATTTTGCAATAAATTATTTATACAATTTAATCTTTTTTCAAGTGGTGTTTTACCATAAGTTTTTCTAGAATAAATATGTATTTTTTTTTCAATTGATAATGATGTATTTTTATCAAGTCCTAAAATAAAACCATAATATTCCCATATTCCATTACCTTTTTTAGAACTAGTATATTTAGCACCACCTTTTAATTCACCATTGTGTTGTCTAATTCTTCTTTCAGGATTATTTGTAATTCCAATATATGTACAATTATTTGATTTATTAATAATTAAATATACTATGTAATTAAATTGTTCTTCCATTATTATTTTATATTTAAGTTTATATTTTTATATCGTATTTTCCTTCGTAAACTCCGGAAAATAGTTCTTTATCTATGCATTGTAAAATATTAAAATTAGGTATTATCTATATACCTATTCTCAATTTATTTAATATTTATCAAACAATCTTTACCAGTTATTAAAAATATTTTACTAAAAAGTTTTAATTTATTATAAAAATTATTTTCACTATAGTAGTTTATATTCCAATTATAATAAAAAAATAAAATATTAATTTTATTCATTCTTAAATAATAATATAAAGTTACTTCAGGTATTTTACAATCAATTTTAAAATTTTTTTTATCTAAATGTAAATATATATCAGTTATTTTATTCATATTTTCTCTATTTGCTAAAAATAGTTGATCAGTTACACCACTTCCGTAATTATTATTTTGTTCAAATTTATCTTTTAATACTGGAAAATAAACATAATTTTCATTAAAACTAGATAAATATAATTTTTTATTTAACATAACATCTGATCGTGTTCGTATAATAATATCATATTTAAAATTATTTTTGTTTTCATATTCTATACTATATTTATTACATTCATATATTCTATAAAACATTAAATTAGAATTTTTATCTAATAAATTATCAATATTTATATTTTCATTAAAAATTACACATTTTTTTGGTTTTATAACATTATTAATAAAATCATTTGTCTCATTTATATTCATAAAAATATCAACATTATAATGATCTAATAAATTTTTTTTCCAATTTATATATATTTTTTCCATATTTTTATCAATTCTACCTGATACACATAATGCAACTTTTAAATTATGATTTTCATTAAATTGCAGATTTTTAATTAGTTTTATATCATATGATTTATTTCTTCGATTAATTAATAAATTAATAGATATAAAATATATTAATAATACAATTGATAATATTATAATTTTTATATAATTATTTAATTCTAATTTATTAAGACTGATTATTATATATATATAATACAACATAAAAACAGTTATACTTATATATTCTTTACTTAAATTTGTAAAAAAAATAACTAATATATTAATAAATATTAAAAATAATGCAACAAATAATAGTTTATGATTAATTTTGTATTTTGTTATATAAATTATTATTATTAAAATAATAAATAAAAAAATATAAATTAAATCATATAGAGGATTTAAAATAAAATAAACATTGAATATTATAAAAATAAATACATAAAATGTTAATAATAAATATAATATATTATAAAATATATTCATATATTATATAAATATATAAATATATAAATAAAAATATTAATAATAATAATTTGGTGAAATATTTTCAATTTTATTATAAATATTATTTAAATAATTTATCATAGAATTATTATATACAATATTTTTATTAATAATATTAATATTTGAGTTTAATTGTTCGAATGTTGATGTTCCTATTATTATTTTATCATTTTTTTTCAATTTAGAATATTTTAATAACCATTGAATAGATTTTTCAGTAGGATTAGTTAATTTAAAAAAATCTTCTAAATTATTAATAATTTCATCTTTCCAAAATATATTTTGATAAATTTTATTATTTTTAAAACGTGAATCTTCAGATAAATTATTTGACAAATAATTATTATATTTTCCTGTTAATAATCCACCTGCAAGTGGATTATATCCCCAAAATTGAATATTATATTCTTCCAATAAAGGAAATATTTCTTCAACTTTTCTTGATATTAAATTATACATACCTTGATAATATTTAGGAGTAGATAACATATTTTTATCACATATATCTAAAATTTCTTTCATTTGTTTTAATGAAAAATTAGAGATTCCTAAATAATTAAATTTTTCACGTCTCCATAATTCTTCACATTTATCCAAAGTTTCTAATATTGGAGTTTGATAATCAGGACAATGTAAATAAAATATATCAACATTATTTCTTTGTAAATTAGCCAACGAAGTATTTAATTGTCTTTCTAAATTATCTTTAGATAATTGTCCTAAAATTCCATTTGTAAAATCATTATCAAACCAAGGATTTGCTTTAGTTGCTATTTTATAGTTCTTATTTATATCTTTTAATATATGTCCTAAAATATATTCTGTTTTAGTATTTCCATAATAATATGCAGTATCTAATATTGGATTTTCAACAGATTGAAAATAATATTCAATAATTTTTTTATAAGTATCTATATTTTTATCTGGATTTGAAGAATATGGATACTCAATATTCATTGTTCCTAAAATAATATTATTCATTTATAAAATAATATTATTTAAAAAAATAAAATATATAACGAATATTTACTAAATTGGTGCATTTTCACTATTATTAAAAAACCACCATGTATCATATAAATGAAAAACTGCTAATAATAATAATATAATTTTACAAAATAATGGAATATTTTTAATAAAAAATGCTAAATATACTAAAAAAATTGTTGCAAACAAATGATAACTTGACTTAATTATTTGGTTTTGATTCATATATATATATAAAGGAAAATATATTTTTAATTATATATTATCATATTTTTTAACTTTTCATATGTAAAATAAATAATATTTTTTTTTTCTTGACATATATCACAAAATGTCATTGATAACAATATTCTTTTTTCACCATCATTAATAGCTGTAGATTTATGTAATATTTCAGAACCTTTAAAAATAAGTAATGTATTTGGTTTCATTTTTATTTTATATTCAATACCTTTATATACATAATAAAATTCATTTTCTGATAAATCATTTTTTTCTTTATTTTCATTAACAATATTTAATAAAACAACATATCTATCACCATAATATACAGAATAATCTTTATGCCAATCTATGTAATCACCTTTTTTAGAATATATCAAAAGACTACATGCATTTACATCACTTAGTGGTGTTCTTTGAACAGGTTTACCAATAACTTTAGTCAAAGTATTTAATAAATCATTATTATAAAATAATTCAACAAAACCAGAATATTCATTACTATCATGTAATTTAAAAAAATCATAACCACTTCCTTTTCTTAAAATAACATTTTTTGAATTAAATGTTTTATTATTAAATTGATTTTTTAAAAAATTATGATAATCTGGGTTTAAGAAATCATTAATTATAATAATATTATTTTCTCTTATTACTCTATAGTCTTTATTAATTATATATTTAAATTTATTTTTTAATAATAAACTGTTTGAATTTATACTTTCCAAATGTTTTTGTACATCTATATTTTTTTTATCAAATAAATAAAACAATAATAATAAAAATAATATTATCAAAATTAATATACATATAATAATATTTTTATTTTTTATTATATCATTGTATTGTTTCATATATATATGATATACTAATTTTATTTTATAGATTTATTTTTTTTAAATTTAATTTTATTTTTTGTTAAATATTTATATATAAAATATATAATTACAAAAAATATAATAACAATTATATAGAATAATATTTTAGAAAAAGCATAAAAAAATGGATATCCAGGTTTTACACTTTTATCAAGATTCATTTTTTTTAACAAAAATTTTGAAATATCACCTGACATAAAATATTTATTAGACCAATATTTAGAATTTTCTGTAACAGGAAATAATTGATAACATAATGGTTCATAATAATTATATTTTAAACAATTTAAAACTGTATAAATATCCCAATCTTTAATATTATTTTCAGGTATTAGTAAAGTATTATCTATTAATTTACTTGAATATATACAAGAATGTGTTCCTAGTTTTATTAATAAAATATCCGTATTTTTAGTATAAGGCATACTTAAAAAAGGAATACATCCTAAAGAATAAATATAAGATTCATTTTTTCTATTTATAATAAAATTATTTATATTATCACATATTGCTTGATTTTTTATTTTTTCATCAAAAAAAAAATCGTCTTCTAATATTAATATATTATTATAATTTTTATTTTTAGAATCTTTAAATACTGTTAAAAAAGCATCAGCTAAATCATGTCCTGGTTCATATATATAATCCTGTTTTTTACATTTTTTATATCCTTTATTAAACAATATATATACTATTTTTGTTGGAATGTATTGTTTTAGTTGATTATATATTGAATTAAGTCTTCCATTATTTTCTAAATGTATTATATAAGTAGCATCAACAGATTTATCAAAAAAACCTTTATTAAAAATTATTTTTTTAAATGTATAACAATTATTATTTATTTTATACATATATTCAATATATACTTATTTAAGAAAAAATAATTAAAAAACTTCGAAAAATAGTTCTTTATCTAAAAATAAATTCATCGTATTAAACTTCTTTAAAAAACAACAATATACAATGAATTTATCCGTATAATTAAAAAATATATTTTCTCCACATCATTTATATTTTTTTTTAAATATATTGGAATCATATAGTATTGCAATAATAACAACAATATAAGTTAAATGTAAAGAAAATGACATACTTGTTGGTTGAAATGTCCATATTTCATTATATGTTTTTAATAACTCATCTGTATTATTAACTATTATTAAAATAGAACCTATTATTAAAAATATTAATAATAATAATAAAGCCTGTAATTTATATTTAAAATTCGTAAGTAAAAGTATTCCTATAGCAAGTTCAAAAATTATAATAAATATATCAAAAAAAGGTGGTAATTTTAAAAATTTATATGCTTCTTCTTCTCTTTGTGATTTTAAATACATTCTATGAATAGATGCAAATATAAAAACTATTCCAAAATAATATATTAAAATATCTCTTAAAATCATTTATATTATATGTATATATATTTTTCTTCATAAACTCCTGAAAATAGTTCTTTATCTACGAATAAATTCATTCACTATCATATTGATATGGTATTTTATTTGTTTCATATATTTCTAATACTTCTTTTACAATTTCTTCTCTTTCAATATCAGATTTATCAAATTCCACACTTGATATACTATCAGAACGGCGACCTTTAATTTTATTCAAAAAATCTTCTAAACCATTTATTTCACCATGTCTATCATTTTGATCTAAATCTCCTGTTATAACTAAACGACTATTTTCACCTAATCTAGTTAATAACATTTTCATCTGAGCTATTGTACAATTTTGCATTTCATCAGCAACGATCCAACTATGTTTAAATGTTCTGCCTCTCATCATTCCTAATGGAGCAATTTCAATTATTTTTTCTTCTAATAAATGTTTAACTTCTCCAACAGAAATAAATGTATGTAATATATCAAATATTGGCCTAACATAGGGACCTAATTTATCTTCTAAAGTTCCAGGTAAAAATCCTATATCTTCATCTACTGTAACAACTGGTCTTGTAAAAATTAATTTATCATATGTACCAAGTATAAAATTTTTTATTCCTTGTTCAATACCAAATAAAGTTTTACCAGTACCAGCGGGACCAGAAGCGATTATTATTTTATAATCTTTATTTTGTAAACATTTCAGTAATTTTTTTTGAGAATCATTTCGAGGTTTCGAAAATTTATTTTCAAATATATCTTTTCCCATATTACGGAAATCTAATATATTTTTTTCAGAATATTCTTCAGGATATTCTTCATCTATTTTTTTTTGATATTGATAAAACCCTAAATCATATTTAATTTCTTGTTGAAATTTATTTTTATTTCCTGATTTTTTGTGTTTTTTATTCATAATATAAATAAATATAAAAAAAAAAATATATATATTATATAATGCAAATAATAATTGTAAGTTCATGGAAAGTTTTTGAAGAATATTTAAATAAATATGATAATATTATTGTAAATATAACAGCAAGTTGGTGTAAACCTTGTAAAGAAATAAAACCATTAATCGAAAAATTTATTAGTGTTATTGAAGAAGATAATTTAATATATTTAATAATAGATCATTCTACATATGAAACAGATGATAATTTTGATAGTTTCTTAAAAATGAAAAAAATACCATATTTTATTTTTATAAAAAATAAAAAAATAGAAGATTCATTAGTATCGGGTAATTTTCCAATTGTATCTAAAAAAATATTTGAGTTTGTTAAAATAAATAAAAATAGTGATTTCTCAAAAGATGATGATTTTTAATTCAGATAAATAATTTTTAATATTTGGACGAAATGTTGTATTTTCTTTCACATTCGTTCCAGAAAATAGTTCTTTATCTACGCATAAATGCTCCGATAAATTCATTGTATTTTCTTTCACATTCGTTCCAGAAAATAGTTCTTTATCTACGCATAAATGCTCCGATAAATTCATTGTATTTTCTTTCACATTCGTTCCAGAAAATAGTTCTTTATCTACGCATAAATGCTCCGATAAATTCATTGTATTTT
>Ga0214919_10001722_pt1 | contig 35371 bp, 37 predicted proteins | sample LL1503_MetaG_FD_177994 | JGI IMG/M metagenome (GOLD analysis project Ga0214919, IMG submission 177994) | Freshwater microbial communities from Lake Lanier, Atlanta, Georgia, United States - LL-1503 | ecosystem: Environmental > Aquatic > Freshwater > Lake | place: USA: Georgia | collected...
CATACAATTGTCGCCGCGGCGCCGCCGACGGATACGGAGTGGGAGTCGCTGCGGGGCTTGGCCGGCCTCCGCGAACTCGTGCTCGAGCAGGGCAGGGCGGATGATGGCCGGGCGGAGATCCTGGCGACGCTCACGGGCCTCGAGCGACTGGTCCTCCGCAATTCGCCGCTCGGTGATGCGGGGTTCCAGAGCATCGCGGAGTGCCGTGTGCTTCGTGACCTGAACGTGCCGCAGGCGGCCTGCACCGCCGCGGGCGTGCGGGCGCTCGCGGCGCTCCCGCATCTGCGGAGCCTCCGCCTGGGCGGCCCGCAGCTCGCTGGGGTGAAGGTCTGTGAGGCGGTTGCCTCCCTGCCGCAACTGCGATCGTTGCATCTGATCGACGTACCGATCGGCGATGACGGACTGGCGATACTCCAGCGTCTCCAGGGCCTTTGGAATCTCTATCTCGATGGAGCCGGGGTATCAGACGAGGCCTGGGAAAGGTATTTTCAAGCCTGCCCTCGGGTGCATGTGCACATCGACCAGGCGCATCACGATCGGGATCCGCACGGGCACCTTCACGAGCAGACACCATGAAACAGTCAACACCAGCCAGTTGCGAGCGACCAGTGGGGAGTGCGATCGTGCGTCGAGCTGCGTGGTCGCTGGTGGTTGTCATGGTCTGCCTGATCGCTGGGCGGGCAATGGCTGCGCGGGCCCGCACGGCCGTCGCCCACGACGTGGCCGGGGCGGCGACTGCCTGGCTCGATTCGCTCGATGCTGCCCAGCGGACCCTGGCCTCGAAGCCGTTCGACGATGCCAAGCGGACCGACTGGCATTTCATCCCCAAGCCCGCGCGGAAGGGCGTGCAGCTCCGCGACATGACCGAGCCGCAACAGGCGGCCGCCCTCGCGCTCCTGCGGTCGGTTCTGTCGCAGGTGGGCTACGACAAATCGGTCGCCATCATGGAGCTGGACGAGATCCTGAGAATTCTCGAGGGATCGCGGGCGAAGAACATCCGTGATCCGAAGCGGTATTTCTTCACGATTTTCGGCACGCCTTCGGATGCCGGCCCGTGGGCGATCTCCTTCGAGGGTCATCACCTCTCGCTCAACTTCACCGTGCGTGACGGACGGATCGTCGACTCGACGCCGCAGTTCATGGGTGCGAATCCGGCCGTGGTGAAGACGCCGCTGCCGAATCTGCCCGCGGTGGGCCGCCGCGTGCTCGAGGCGGAGGAGTCAGTCGCCTTCGAACTGGTCAATTCGCTCGACGAGGTCCAGCGGGCCAAGGCGGTCATCTCGCCTGAGCCGCCGAAGGAGATCCGCGGCGCGGGTGAGCCGCAGCCGTCGGGTGAGCCGGCCCTTGGCATCGCGTGGGGCGACCTTTCGGCATCGCAGCAATCGGTGCTGCGGCGGCTTGTCGATGTCTACTGCGAGTCGATGCCGGAGGAGGTCGTAGCGGAACGTCTGCAGGTCATCGAAGCGGCCGAGGGCGGCTGGGACGCAGTAAAATTTGCCTGGGCGGGAAGCCTCAAGCCTGGGATCGGACACTATTATCGCGTCGAGGGGCCGACCTTCGTCATCGAACTGTGCAACGTGCAGCCCGATGCCGAAGGGAATCCAGCCAACCACATCCACTGCATGTGGCGTGACCGCACGGGCGATTTTGATTTGCCGGCGCGGGAGTGAGGCTCGCCCGCCGGATCCCGTCGCTTACGCTCAGGGCTTGTATCAAGGCGTAGCGCGACGGCTGATGGCCTGCGATGCCACCCCAATAAAAGCCCCGGGCGGAAGCCCGGGGACTGTGTTCATCGTGCCATGCTCGGCTCGATCACAGCGCCATCCGCAGCCCGACGTCGTCGTTGCCCTCGACCTTGTCGGTGCCAGGGGCGACCGGGCCGCCATCATCCTCGCCGTCGGGGCCGATGGAATAGACGAGCAGCGCGTCGTCGGTCCGTTTCATGAGCAGCGGCTGTTCGGCCGTGAAGGGGTCGCGGGAGGCGGGTGGCACCAGTTGGGCCGCCAGTTCGTCAAACGTCTCTGGCACCGCGCCCGTTTCGAGCCGCTGCCTCGTCGCGGCGACGAGCGCCCCGGCGGCGCGGTGGTTGGCGATGCTCCGCGTCTGTGCTTTGAAGACGGCCCCCAGGGCCGGCACGATCATCGACGAAAGCATGCCCGGCGAGCGGTCTCGAGTCTGCGTCTCGATGGCGTCGATGCGTTTTGTCAGGTCTGGGTAGGGCTCCGTCCGGCTGGCCGCGGCCTGGTACTGCGTCATGATCGACCGGTAGCCCGCGAGATCGGCCGGGAGGAAGAAGACGCGGTACAGAAGGGAGAGCGGCAGGATGCGGAGGGTGGAGGGTTGTGACTGCCCATTGCCAAGCAGATCAACGAGATTGGGCATGCCGAGTTGGGTGTCCGACAGGTCGGCGAAGATGGAGAGCCCGAAGGCCTCCTCCCCGTAGAAATGGCTCGCCATGGCCGGCGGTGTCGTGACGAAATCACGGATCTCGGGTGCGTCGAGAACCGCGAGATCACTTTTTCGCAGCGTCGGCAGCACCTGCGCGAGTGTCTCGAGCGCCATCGTATCGATCGCGATGCCGACGAGGTTCGAGATCAAGATCGGCTCGCTGGCGGCGTGACGGCCTATCCGCTGGAGGCGGGCCACGTCGTGAAGAGCGTCGGCGGCGTTGCCGTCGGCCGCCTCCCGGCGGGCGGCCAGTACGAGCAGGCGTGCCGCGGTGCGCATCGACTGCGTCTCGGGCAACAGCATGTCGAAAGACGGTCGCGTCCAGTCCCGCTGAAAACGGCAGGTGTCGCGATCCGCCGCGCGGCGGAGCAGGTCGAGCGTGCCGGCGTGCCGCGCGAGCATGTCCGTCACGGCCGAAGTGCCGATGTCGGTCGTTGTCGGCTTCGTGATGGGTGAGTCCTGCTCCTTCAGCACCGGATCGGCTTCGAGTGCGGCGAAGGCCTGCTTGTAGTGGGAGGCGGCGTTCTGCAATTCGGACACGGCCGGCGGCAGGTTCGACTGCATGAGATGCGCCGCCTCGAGGCGAAGATAGGGGGCCTGTGCCGCCACGGCGTTATCGATGATCAGGAGCGTGCCAAACGACACCGCCTTCGCCATCACGAAGGCCGCCGCCAGGCCGATGAGCGGCCAGCGGGCGGCCAGCGGCACCGTGTCTGCCTCAGCACGCAGCCGCTGAGCGTTTTCTCTGGCAAGCCCCGCCCAGACGATCCAGACGCCGCCGATGAACGCCGAGAGGCACGTAGCGAGCGTCGGACCGAACCAGTTGGTCGGCAGGTGCTTCACGAAGGCGAGGAAGCCTGTGAACGCCACAAACGGTGCGAGTGCAACGGTCGGCGCGAGTACGGCCATGGCTTCGAGCAGCAACCGCAGCCAGGGCCGCTGCGTCCTCGCCGCGGCGGCCGTGCAGGCGGCCGACCAGAGCAGGCAGGATGCGACGACGAACACGAAGAAGAGAAAGTGGCCCATCAGAGGTCCCCCTGCAGGAAAGAGCGAGTATCGAGCACATGGAATGGATCGCGGTGACGCGGGATGGCAGTGTCGCGGGGCAGGCCGCCGGCCAACTGCACGGCGGAGGGGGGCATGACGTCGAGCGCGATGCCAGCCGCCTCGGCCCGCTGGGCGAACGACAGCAGCGGCCGATCGGTTGCTGCGCTGACCCGGCGCGAAGCGGCTTCAGTCGACAGCATCACGATGATCAGCAACGACAAGGCCGTGCCCATCAAAAAGGTGCCAGCCACCAAATCTGCGTATTCTGGGGAATGTCGTTGTGCAGCTTGCCCATATTTGGTGGCTGGCACCTTTTTCGGGAGTACGGCGTCGACGGAGGCGAGCACCCGCGTGCGCAGGGCCGCTGGCGGCTGCTGCCGCGTGCGATCGTGGAGCATCCGCTCGACGGCCGATAGCTCAGGGTCGAATGGAGAGGTCATCGGACGGACTCCGGGTGGGTGATCGTGGTGCGAATGTTTTCAATCGCGTAGCGGTAGCGGCTGGCGGCGGTGTTGATGCTCGTGCCGATGACGGCCGCGATCTCCGCGAAGGTGAGGCCGCCGTCGACTTTGAGCGCGAGCACCTCCCGTTGGGCCGGCGGCAATCCTGCCACGGCTGCGGTCAACGCATCGTCGGGCAGTTCGGCCGGCTGCGTGGTGAACCGGCCTGCCTCGGCCCGCTGCCTGCCGACCGTATCAACCGCCCGCCGGTCCACGTCCCGCCGCCGCCGTCGCCGGCTGACCGCATGACGCAGCATCGTGAAGATGTAGGCGTCGAGGTCGGAGATTAGGGCGAGCCGGTCGCGGGAGCGGGCCAGTTCCACGAACACGTCGTGCACGGTGTCTTCGGCGTCTGGCAGGGAATCGGTCATGGTGCGGGCGGTGTTGAAGAGGCGGACGGCGAGCCGGTCGTAGAGGGCTGCGAAGGCCTCCGGATCACCGGCAGCCAGCTGTTCTCCGATCGTTGTGGGCGTTTTAGCCACCCGTTTCTCTCCACCGGTCTGTGCCGCCACTCCCCAAGGAGCCGCGAGGCCGGCTTTTTTGTCTGCCTTCCTTGCTGGGGCGGGAAGATATCGCCTCCGCGACCAGAAGCGCCTATTCTTAGAGTGCAGCGAATCTCCATTATGCCCTCGAAAATAGTCGCAGGAAACCATGTCAGACGAGACATCCCCGACAGCCGCCCCCGCCGCCAAGCCCACCGCCGTGGAGCTGGTCAAGACCGCCAGCAACTATCTGGCCGGCGACATCGCCAAGGAACTTGCCGACGGGGCCCCCGGCTTCGGCAAGCCAAGCATCCAGCTGCTCAAGAACCACGGCACCTACCAGCAGGACGACCGCGAGCAGCGGAAGGCCAAAGAGGGGGCCAAGAGCACCCGCGAGATCTCGTTCATGATCCGGACGTGTGTTCCCGGCGGCAAGCTCACGGCCGACCAGCTGCTCGCGGCGATCGATCTTGGCGACGAGGTGGGTAACGGCACGATTCGTCTCACCACGCGGCAGTCGATCCAGCACCATGGCGTGGTGAAGGGCGACCTGAAGCCCTTCATGCAGCGGGTGCACGACATCCAGATGACCACGCTCGCCGCGTGCGGCGACGTGGAGCGGAACATCATGTGCTGCCCAGCCCCGATCCACAATCATCCCGTCCGCGCCGAGATGCAGGCGACACTCGACAAGCTCGCCAAGCACCTCGCCCCGCGGACACGGGCCTACTACGAGATCTGGCTCACCGATCCCGACACGGGCGAGAAGACGCTCGCGGGAGGCACGTCGGGCGACAAGGACGTGGAGCCGATTTACGGACCGACCTACCTGCCGCGCAAATTCAAGACCGCATTCGCGCTGCCAGAGGATAACTGCACCGATATCTATGCCAACGACCTCGGCTTCCTCGTCGTTCATGAGAACGGGAAGATCCTCGGCTACAACGTGCTCGCCGGTGGCGGTATGGGCGTGACGCCGAGTGCCGCCAAGACCTTCCCGGCACTCGCCAAGCGGCTCGGGTTCGTTCCCCCCGAGGACGTGCTGGCCATCGCTGAGGCGATCGTGAAGGTGCAGCGCGACTACGGCAACCGCACCGACCGCAAGACGGCCCGGCTCAAATACACGATCCATAATATGGGCCTTGACGCCTTCCGGACGAAGGTCGAGGAATACTTCGGCAAGCCGCTCGCCCCCTGCCACCCGGCAGACGTGCACGGCTTTGACGACCACATCGGCTGGTTCGAGCAGGGCGACGGGAAGTATTTCTATGGACTCAATGTTGAGAATGGCCGCGTCCACGACACCGGCGACTTCCGGCTCAAGACGGCGCTGCGGCGGATTCTCCACGACATCAAGCCGGGCATGCGGATCACGGCCCACCAGAGCCTGCTCTTCACTGATCTCGCGATCACCGACCGGGAGCGGATCGCGAAAATCCTCCATGACCATGGCGTGAAGATCTCCGAGGAGATCTCCACGCTCCGCCGCTGGAGCATGGCCTGCGTGGCGCTGCCGACCTGCGGCCTCGCCGTGGCCGAGAGCGAGCGGGTGCTGCCCGGGCTCATCGACTCGCTCGAGCCGGAGGTAGCGAAGCTCGGCCTCTCGCACGACGCCTTCACGGTCCGCATGACCGGCTGCCCCAACGCCTGCGCCCGTCCCTACAACTCCGACATCGGTATCGTCGGGCGGACGCTCGGCAAGTACACGCTGTTCCTGGGCGGCCGGCTGCTCGGCGACCGGCTCAACACGCAGTACAAGGACGTGGTGCCGTTCGAACATCTCTCACGGGAGATCACGGCCGTGCTCGCGTGCTACAAGGCAGAGCGGCATGGCGGCGAGACACTTGGCGACTTCTGCCACCGCAAGGGCGTGGACGGCGTCCGCACCTGGGCCGACGAGTGGCTCGCCGGCGCCCGCGGAGCGTGAGTGGCGTCCCAGTGCCGGAAGGCCACCCGCATTCCCTTGCTTGCGCTGCGGGCTTGGATGGGACGGGCTTGGATGGGAATTGGAATCATCCGTGAGGGGCTGCCCATGTCCCGAGAGCCGGCGTTGCTCGGGCACCGATCCGTCTCAGCGGATTGGTCGGCGCAGGCAGGATGCCGGAGCGCAGTCAGCATCGAGTGAGCGAAGGGCAGGATGCCCAAAGCGAACGTTCGGCGACGGGGCATGGGCGGCCACGAACCGCTGCCTACGGCCGGCAGTCACTCACGCCGGCAGGTCGTCCCACATCGGACACCATAGCGGCACCCGCGGGAAGAGCTGCATCGCCAGCTTTTCGGCCACCTGCGTCGAAGCATGGAGCCGGCCGGCGGCCGCCGCCTCGACGGGATCAGACTGACCCAGCAGCAGCCGCGCCAGTTCCTCATCCGAGAGCGTCAGGTAGCTGCGGCCTGAGCGGCCCGCATGGACGGTCGCGGTGCCGTTGGCCACGATGATCGAACCGCGGAAGCCCGGAGCATCGAGGCCGAGTTCAACCGTTTCGCGGATACCCGCGGCCACCACACGGGCGGCCACGGCCGGGGCGGTCGCGGTGAGCACCTCGAGCGGCTTGAATACCTTCGCGACGATCATCCGGTCGTTGGCAGACACGAGACTCTCGCCACCGGCAACGGCCTGGTGGAGCGGGTCAGCGGCGCTCGACTCGTAGACGATCTCCTGCCGGTCGTTCTCGATGGCCTCGGCGCAGACGCGGGACAGGATCTCACGCTCGAGCCCAGGAAACTCCGGGTCGGCGAACAGTTCCATCACGCGATTGCCCGACTGCACGCAATAGCCCACGATGCGGGCCGTCGTCTCATGGAGGTCGTAGCGATCCTGTCCCATCAGAGCGACGATGATCGAGTCAAACGCTCCACGGCTCACCAGCCACCGCGAATACGCCTCGCTGCGATCGAGCGGCCCGACGAATCGGGCTGCGTTTTGCGTGTAGATGCGCAGAATCGCCGGCAGTTCGACATGCCGCCACTGCCTCATCGTCACCGGCTCGCCGTCGCGCTTCGGGCCCTCCAGGAGCCGTGACAGGATGGCCGTGGGGCGACCCGGCGTCGCGCAATCGCGGCCGAGCACACTCCAGCCGAGTTCGTGGAACGACGGCGCGATCCGAGTGCGTGAGAATGCGACTGCTGCGCCCATCTGGCGCATGCGTCCCTCGGCGGCACGCACGAGCCGCTGGCCATGTCCGGCACCACGGCACTCGGGCAGCACGGCAACACGGTCGAGCACCGCTGCCGGCACGGTGCCGCCACCGACCCGCACGCTCCGTGGAACGATCTCGACATGACCCACGATGCGGCCGGCAAGTCGGGCCACGAGCCGGTTGGCCGAATCGTGCTCGGGGTGATCGACGGCAGCGTGAAACTCGGCCTTCGACGGCGGAGAAGGCAGACCCGAGAGGAGTTGCAGGATTTCTGCCTGATCTCCCGCGCGGGCGCTCGCCACATGGCATTCCTCCAGCATCCACGCCGGCGGCTTCAGCTGGACGACCGGCTGGTGCGGCAGGTGCAGGATGGCCGGTCGCTTGGTCAGCGGCCGACGGCTTACCACCGTGCCCGCAGGCCGAATCTCGACAGCATGGACGGTCATCGCATCAAGGGAAATATCGCCCATGGCGTCGTGGTCCCGCTCGTGGTTGTCGCTGCGCCGGGCAGGAGCCTTGGCCGCGCCAGGCCGGCGGGGCGACTTGGCGGGGGCAGATGAGGAGGATCGGTCGGGGGCGATATTCACGGCTTTTGCCGCGGGCTTGTCCGTGCCGCTGGCCAGCCGGAGCGCGGCCGACTGCTGCACGTCGGCCGACTTGAATCGCGTGGGCTGGGTGGTGGCCGCCGTTCCGGTGCGAATCTTCAGCCGGGGCTTTGGCTTGGGGCGACGCGTGGCGACGGCCGCCGACCGCACCGCTGAGCGGGAGGACTGCCTGGGCGTCGAACGGGAAGGACGTGTGCCGACAGCAAACCGAGCCCCGCTTGCTCCACCTCTTGCGCGACCACCTCTTGCACCAATCAGTGTGCAAGGTTTGCGAACGAGCTCAATACGACAGGACGCTCTGCTACAAGACATCGTGCCTCCTCTCCCTGGGGCGTCATGAAAACCAATCCGTTGCCCCTCAGGATATGCGGCGAGTCATCCCATTTCCAGTAGCAGGAAGGATTTGAGCGCGTTTTCCGAAAAAAAACACCAGGGATAATCCCTTGATCGCAGCACCTTGCGGGCTCGTACGGCTGTCGCCAGTGGCCCAGCGCGGTCGAGCATCCGGTTGCGCAACGACTGCGTGTGGAATGCCATCCGGTCATTCGCCGAGCGAATCTCGCGGCAGCGGCGCTTCGCGAGCGTTGGAGTGGGATGCGTATCAATCCAGCGTTGCTTGTGTCGGATCAACTCGCGCACCTGTTCGAGCTGCGCGTCGTGTGGAGCGAGGTGGCGTTCCGGATGAAATTCCAGATCGCGGACCTGGCCGTGCAGGGCCGCGAGCTCCGCGGCCGGATCGTCGGTCGCGAATCCTGGAAAGAGTCTGTCGACCGGAAGTCGCAGCGTGCCGGTGACCACGGCGTGACGGGGCGGATCGCAGCCTGTGAGCCGACGGACAATGTCGTCGGTGAGCAGATCGTAGGCCGCGCCGCCGACGCCGTGCACGAAGACGTCGGCCACGATCATGCGGGCCACGAGCGTCGTGAGGATCGCCCGCGGCCGCAGCCGCAGGGAATGTTCCTCCATGCGGGAGAGGGCATCCACCCAGCGCGAGGGCGTGGTGTCGGGCGAGATCGGCAGCTCCACCCGCAGCGTCTCCATGTCGGAGAGGATGAGCGTGCCGGGCGTGCCGATATTGGCAAAGACCCGCCGCCGCCGCGGATCATCCCGTGACCAGATCCACCAGGGCACTTCCAGCCACGGATCGGACGATGTGTCGTCGAACCGCACGGCGAGATCAGGCATGGGGCGGGCACGACCGCGGACATGATGCCGGCGGCGGTGGTCGGCGAGCGCCGCGTTGTAGGCCTCGTGCAACGGCGCGGCATGGGCGAGCAGCCATCCCATGAACACCATCACCGTCGGCAGGCGGACCAGTTCACTGACGGGGAGTTCGAGTGTTTCCAGTCCCAGACGCGCCTCGAACATGTGTCGCGCCTGTGCGATGGCAAGGCCGAGCCGATGCGACTCACTGGCCCGCTCCACCACCAGCGGCCACCATCGTCGGAGGATCGCGTCGGGCTCCAGCGGCCTGAGCAAACGATCGGCACGGCTGCCGAACGACGCGAAGCAGTCGGCGTCGATGATGCCGCGCTCCTCCCACGCCATCTCCGGCGCGGGACCGTCGAACGCGACCTGTTCGAGATGCGCCTCGCGCGGCGAGCCCACGGGCACGCCGACGCTCGTCGATGCACAGCGGTCGGTGTCGACGACCAGGTTGATCGCGGTGCCGCCCAGTCGCCTGGCGTAGGCGTCGATTGCAAAGTTCTTCAGCCACACGCCGGGGTGAAACAGTTCCGGTTGATGGCCACCCATCACGAGCGGCCGCGCGATCCAGTCGGCAACGTCGGTGGGCCGGTCGACGTCGCGATAGCTGGCGGTGTATTCGGTGGCGACGGTGAGCACCTCGCGCCGCGTTGCGGCCACCAGCTCCCACAGTTTCAGGTCGCCGATCCGGGTGTCGAAGGCCGCGCGGAGCAGGCGGTTGTTGTCGACGAGCGCCTCGATCGAAGGCCCCGGCGTGTCGGGAGCCGCATCGAGCGGTGGGTCGAGGAGGCGGCCGCCCGATTCCTGCGGCGGTGCATGAACGCGGCGGCGGGACGGCGGCGGGCCGGAGGATGGATGCATGGACTACATGGCAGTGCCGGGGGCTGCTGCCGCGACGGCGGCTTCCGCACGATCGAGCACGCTGCGGTAGTAGGCCAGACGGGTTGCCGCGTCGTCCAGTGCGCCGCCAAAACTCCGCGCCAAATCGAGGTAGACCAGCGGCACGGGGAGTTCGACGATCCTCAAGGCTGCTGCCGCGGCCTGCACCCACAGCTCCAGCGGCATCGCATAGCCGGTCTCGGTGATGTGCAGCTGTTCGAGGCCGCGGCGGGAGTAGGCCTTGAACCCGCAGAAGGCGTCGGTGAGGTCGAGTCCCAGCCGCGTGTTGATGTCGGCGGTGATCTCGGCGTTGATGCGGCGGCGGGCAGCGGGCGGCTCACTGTCGCCGGGAAATCGCTGCAGGTAGCGGCTGCCGCTGACGATGTCGGCTGCGGGCTGGCCCGCGGAGGCCGTCGCAGCGGCGATGAAGGTCGGGATCAGCTGCGGCTGGTGCTGGCCGTCGCAGTCGATCGTGACGAGCCCGTCCCACTCTCCGGCGAGCGTCTCGCGGAATGCGGTGGCCAGCGCGGCTCCGTATCCCTGGTTGCGCGGATGACGCACGATGCGGATGTCGCCGCGCTCTTCGACCCGCGCTGCCAGCAGCGGCGACGTGCCGTCGGTCGATCCATCGTCCACGACGAGGACGTCGGTCGTGAACCGCAGCACTTCGTCGAGCACCGCCGACACGTGGGCCACTTCGTTGTAGACGGGCAGGGCAGTCAGGAATCGGGGCATGGAACCGCCATTTCCGGCAGGGGGACACGCGCAGGGCACTCCCTTCAGTGTAGCGCCGGAAAACTGCGGAGCAATTTTTATTTTCGTCGCTCGTTTTAGGAAGAAGCGGCTTTATGCCAGCCACTGGAGCGGGTCGGCCTCGTCGCGGCTGGCCCAGCAGGAGAGGCCAGGCATCGCCTCGGCCAGCCGCTCGGCAAGCACTCCCATTGAAAATTGCTCGCTGGCATGGTGCCCCACTGCGATCACTGCCAGGCCGAGGGCCCGCGCCTCGAGGGCCTGATGGAGCTTGATCTCGCCGGTCAGGAAGGTTGTGCAGCCTGCCTGGGCCACTGCGGCCAGCGAGTCGCCGCCACTGCCGCACACGATGCCGACGCGGCCGGCTGGGTGGTCTGGAATGCCCACCACATGCACACCCTTCACTCGCAACCGGCCGGCGATGTGATTGGACAGTTGGGCGACCGACCAGCCGGCGGGGGCCGTGCCCGCCCGGCCGAAGCCGGCCAGAGGATGGATCGTGTCGGGCTCGATGGGCGCCACGTGATCCAGCCCCAGCAGGGCGGCGAGCTGATCGTTGACGCCGCCGGCGGCCGAGTCCCAGGCGGTGTGCGAACTCCAGACGGCGATGCCGGCATGGATGAGTTCGAGCAGCACGCGGCCAGTGGAGGTGTCGGCGGTGATCCGCGGAACCGGCCGAAAGGGCAGGGGATGGTGCGTGACCACCATGTCAGCCTGTTCACGGACCGCCTCGGCGGCCACGTCGGGCGTGAGCGACAGGCAGGTCATCACGCGGGCGATCTGCGGCCGGTGGGAGCCGACCAGCAGGCCGACCGAGTCCCATTCGGCGGCCAGTCGTAACGGGGCGATGTGTTCGAGCGACTCGGTCACCTGTGTGATCGTGGGCATGCCGGGAAGGCTCCTCGATGGATGGTCGTGGCCGCGTGCAGTTGCATTGTCCATCCAAGCCCGCAGTGCAAGCAAGGGACGTTCTCCCCACACTACAATCCAGCGGCATCCCTCGCGGACCGCGCTCTACACAGGATCCTTTCAGACGCATGGACACATCCCGTCTCGCCGTTGCCACCGTGGCCCTCTCCCCCGATCTGCGGACTGCCCTCAAGCGGGCTCGGGATCTCGGGGTCCGCGGCGTGGAGATCGACGCGCGGGGCGGCCTCGATCCGGAGCAGGTGTCGCAGACGGGCCTCAGGCAGATTCGCAAGTGGCTCGATGACGAGGGGCTCGTGGTGTCGGCCGTGGCATTTCGCACACGGGGCGGCTATGCCGATGCCGACCGGCTGGAGGCGCGGATCGCCGCGACGAAGCGGGCGCTCGAACTGGCACACGACCTCGGTGCGCAGGTCGTGCTCAACCACATCGGCGACGTGCCGCCTGCGGCGACCGACCCGGAGGCGGAGCCCGACCCGCAGTGGCGGCTGCTTATCGACGTGCTCACGGATCTGGGCGGCTGGGGCCATCGTGTGGGCGCCACGCTCTGCGCGGAAGCGGGACGCGCCGGGCCCGACGACCTCGTGCGAGTGATCGCCAGCCTGCCGGAGGGATCGCTCACCTGCGACGTCGTGACCGGTGCGCTGTTGGTGCACCGGCACGATTCGGCCGAGGCGATCGAAAAGCTGGCGGGGCACATCGGCTACGTGCATGCCACCGACGCGGTGGCTGGCAGCTTCGCGGGCCGCGGTCGCGCGGCTGTGCTTGGCACCGGCCACGTCGACCTTGCCGCGGTCTTCGGCACGCTCGAGGAGCGGGGCTATCGCGGGTGGATCGGTGTCGAGCCGGCCGACGCCCGCGGCGGTGTCACCGAACTCGCGGAGGCGGTTGCGTTGCTGCGGAGCTTGTAGGGATCGTCCGTCGCTGATCCCGTCGCTTGCGCTCAGGGCTTTTATGAGGAGAGTCACATACAAGCCCCCGGCGTGAGCCGGGGGATCTGGCCACCACGATTGGCCCGCATCGCTTGCCGCCGCGTTATAAATTCTGTTTACCCTCCTCGTTTCCGAGTGTATCCTCTCGTTATGCAACCCAACGCACCGCTTCGTCGGATCACGACATGGCTGGCGATCCTCGGCTACACGCTCGTGGCCTCGGGTCTGCCGTTGCCGTTTGGGGTTGTCGCGCCGGCCGCCTCTGACTCGCCCGCCGCCAAGCGGCTGGCCGGCAAGGATCGCTCGCAGCCGTTTCCCTGCATGGACAAGCCCTGCGGCTGCGCCACGGCTGAGCAGTGCTTCACCAACTGCTGCTGCAACACGCCGGCCGAGACGCTTGCCTGGGCCAAGGCTCACGCAGTCGAGCCGGCGGTGCTCGCGGCGCTCGAACAGCGGGTGGCCAGCAACAGGCCGGCGGTGGTGAAGGTCGCAAATAACTCATGCTGCTCAAGCAAGGCTCCAGTGGCCAAGGAGTCGTGCTGCACGATCAAACAGCCAGCCGCTGTTGTCGAAGACGGCGATCTCTGCAGCATGGATGCGTCACGTGCGGCCACGCCGTCAACGACTGAAGAAGCAACGCCCGACAAAGCTTCTCCTGACGACGAGCCGCCACGCCAGCCGCGGTCGCGGACGGTCACGCTGCGTGCCATGCTGGCCTGCGGCGGCATCGTGGCGGAGTGGTTTGCGGCCGCCGCAGCCTTGCCGCCGCCGCGGCTCGAGGTGTCTCTTGTGATGTACGAGCTCGACGTGTGCACGCCCGGCGATGAAGCGGGCGAATCTCTGGCTGCCTCTCCGGCAGCGCCGCCGCCCCGCGTGGCCTGATCTCTGTCGCAGCCCTGCGCGGCCTGTCCTGATTCGGGACCCTGGCTGCGGTTTTGGCTGCGGGCCTGCGTCGTGTTCCGTTTCAGCGTCGCATGCTGCGCGCCGGCGGGAAGAGCTTGATTGGCAGACACCGTGTCATTTCCAGCCGCGGTGCCTCTGCCTCACGTGCGTGCAGAGAAGGATTTTCAGCATGACTATCCGCAATCGCGCGGGCCAAGGGCCCGTGCCTCACAACCGACATGCGTTCACGCTCGTTGAACTGCTGGTGGTGATCGCCATCATCGGCACGCTCGTCGGGCTCCTGCTCCCCGCCGTGCAGTCGGCACGGGAGTCGGCCCGTAGATCGAGCTGCACCAACAACCTCCGGCAGTTCGGCTTGGCGATGTTTAATTACGAGACCGCGCGCAGATCGTTCCCGCCGACCGATCTCCCGGGCGGCTTTTCCATCCAGGCCCGGCTCCTGCCTTACATGGAGGAGACGACGCTTGGCAACATGCTCGACTTCACGGTGACGGCCACCGGCACGACCTATAACGTCCAGCGGCCGTCGGCTCAGTTTGCCGACGCTTTTGCAACGCCCATTCCCGTCATGCTGTGTCCGAGTGACCCTGCTCCGGCGGTGACGACGGTCACGGTGGTGGCTGGGGGCGATTTCAAGGTGGCAGGACTCAACTACATGGTCAGCTACGGATCCGGTAAGGGCACCAACTACGACCAACGCTGGGAGACGGACGGCATCGTCTACGAGGGCTCGAAGATCCGCTTCGCGCAGGTCATCGATGGTGCCTCGAAGACCGTGTTCATGAGCGAGGCCGTCCGCAGCACCGGCAACGACGTCGCCCCTGGTACCGGCAAGACACCGTCATTTCCGTATCAGAAGACCTGCAACGGATCGACTGGAGTCAACAGCGCTAAGCAGTCGACACCCGGGTACCCCGCGACGGCAAGTCCTTGGACGAATGGAGCTGGTGCTATCCAGGATCCTGACCTGTCGACGATCTGGCCGGCGATGGCGTCGCCGACCTGGCGTGGTGCCAACACGAACACGCTGCGTGGTCGTGGTTCATCATGGGGCACGACGGGCGCTGCCAACACGCTCACCAACGGCTACACAACGCCCAATAGCTCGATCCCCGACGTCATCGTCCATGCCACCGGGTTCTTCGGTCCACGGAGCTACCACAGCGGCGGTGCGAACGTGCTCTTCGGAGACGGTGCTGTAAAACTGTTGGCCGATTCGATCGAAGCGGGTCTTCATCGAGACCTTCACAGTCGCAACGGCGGCGAGCAGGTGTCTGGCAACTACTGAGACAGGAGATTCTCTCATGCTTCGATCGAATCGTTTTCATGTCCTGCTCTGCGGCTCGACAAGCGAGGGGCAACCCCGGTGGGCCACCACGCTGGCCACGCTGCTCGTCGTCGCGGCCACCGCATCCGCCCACGCCCACGACACCTGGATGCAGGCCTCGCCGCGGCTGGTGCGGCCCGATGACGTCGTGCATGTCGGTCTTTTCCTCGGCAACCACGGCAATGAGCACCGCGACTTCAAGATCGCCGGCAAGCTCGGCTCGCTCGAGGGCGTGAAGGTGGGCGTGATCAGCCCCGACGGACGCACGACTGACCTCGTGCCCGAGATGGTCGATCTCGGCTATGCGCCGAAGGAGGGATTCTGGACGGCGCGATTCGTGCCGGCCACGGCGGGTCTCCACTGCGTGACCCACTACCGCGAAGGCGTCCGTCACGGCGCGATGGGATTCAAGGGAGGGAAGGCCTACTTCCTCGCCTCCGAGTCGCTCGACCGCCCGGCCACGCCGGAGACCACGATCCTTCAGCCACTTGGCCATCCGCTCGAACTGGTGCTGGAGAGCCACCCGGTGCTCGCCTGCGGTCCAGGCAAGCCGATCAAGGTGCAGTTGCTCTTGAAGGGGAAGCCGCTGGCCGACCATGTCGTGTCGTTCATCCCACGCGGAGCGACCCTTGCCGAAGGCTTCGATGCTGAGCACGAACGAAAGACCGACGCGGATGGCCGTTGCAGTTACACGCCGAAGGAGGGCAACCTGGTGCTCGTCGTAACCCACCACGTCGATCCCGAGCAGAAGGGGGAGGGCTATGAGAAGGCGAACTATGCCGCCACGCTCGTCCTCGATGTGCCACAGCGGTGCCCGTGCTGCGAGGAGTGAAAAGGGGACGCAGTTGTCTTAACAGTGGCCACGAGTTTTTAACTTGTGGAGTCGATGCCGGGGACACGGACAAGTTGAAAACTTGCCGCCACGGGGGAGTGACTACAGGCAGCTGCCGCCGCCAGGGAGTCGCTTGCGCAGGAAATGCATCCGCGCCTCAAGCGGCAAAGCCAATCGACGAAGGATCAGGGCCTCCAGTTGGCGGTCACTTTCCGGTTTGAGCGACGCGAGGGCCTGATCCCGTTTCGAGCCGGCCGTTGCAGACCTGCTTTTCGGTGTTCTTGATGCGGTGCGTTTTGCGGCCATGTCAGTTCGAACGTCGGGGTTTCGGGGCTGCCTTTGCCAGTGCACGGCGGGTCTGTTCCAGCACGGGCAGTACGGCCAGATCGCGATCGCGGCCGGCGGCTCGCTTGCTTGCGATAATATCCTCGAGCGAGGCGACGAGCACGGTGAGGCCGTCGAGTCGGCGTTCGATTGACCGGGATCGCAGCCCTTCAAACGACCGCACGCCATGGATCACTGGCATGAAGTCGGCCTGCAAACCCGTCGCATCGTCCACGAGGCGATAGAGCTTCGACACCGGGTAATACGGCCGCAGAATCACGGCGCCGAGCGATCTGGCGACCGCCCGCAGCTTGCGGAGGTTTGTGGGCGTGTCGCGAAACATGAAGTCGAAATCGAGCGTCGTGACCGGGGCACCCTGCATCGCGGCAGCGGCATTCCCGATGAGCACGGCCTCGAGGCGCTGCGCTGCGAAGGCCTGCAGCAGTATCGAAAGCAGGGGACTGGCATCCATGCCATTATCCTACCGGGGGTGTGCTCAGCCGTGAAGAAACGAGCCGGGCTGCCAGCGCGATCGCGGCGGTCTCGACGCGGAGAATGTGCGGCCCGAGCGAAATGCGGATCGCGCCCGCGCGGTCGGCAATGCAGAGTTCCTCGTCGGTGAATCCTCCCTCGGGGCCGACCAGGGCGATCATCGCCGTGGCTGTCGGGGGCATGGTGGCGGCGTCAAGCGGCCTGCCTCCGGGATGAGCGATCACGACGCATGCGCCGGCTGGCACCTCGGCGAGCAGCCGGTCGAGCGGGCGGCCAGCCGCGATCTCCATGAGCGTGTTGCGGCCACACTGCTTGCAGGCTTCGATCACCCCCCGTTCGAGCCTTGCCTGCGCGGATGCGGTCGCCTCCGCCACGCCGCGGGTCGTCTCGAGCGGAATCAGTCGCGTTGCTCCCAGTTCCGTGAGCTTCTCGACCATCCACTTCTGCCGGTCGCCCTTGGGGAGCGCGACGGCGAGCGTGACCGGGATTGCAGCAGGATGAAGTTGATCGATAGCTGGTTCGCCTGCGTCGAGTTCCACGCGATCCCGTCCGATCGCAGCCACCCGTGCCGGCCACTCGCGGCCCCTGCCGTCGAAGAGCGACACCGTGTCGCCGACCTTTGCGCGGAGCACCCGCGTGAGATGGCGGGCCTCGTCGCCCTCGAGAACGGCGCGGTCTTCGGCCGGCTGCGTCGTGATGAAGAATCGTTCGCTCATCGAGAGTTCGGCGGACGGGCTGAGGGTTTTGCGGGGAAAACTTCGTCCTGACGTGGGGCACCGCTGCCGCTACACTCCCGCCATCATGTCACGCGACCACTGGAAATTCACCGGCGCCCCTTTCGACGGCGGACTGGAACCGGCAACGTTCCATGCCGGCGGTCCCCAGGAGGAGGCCCTCGCGCGGATGGAATGGCTGCTCGAGGAGCGACAGCGGTTTGGGCTGGTCACCGCGGCGGAAGGCTGCGGCAAGAGCCACCTGGCCGCGATGGCGGTCCGCCGCCTCGGCGGGCTCGGTGCCGAGACGGCACTACTGTCGCTCCGCGGTCTTGCGGCCGGGGACTGGATCGAACTGTTGCTCGAACGACTGCCGCTCGATCCGCTCTCTCGTGCCGAGCCGCTGCGGCCCTGGCAGAAGCTGGAAAACAGACTTCGCGAAAATACGCTCATGGAACGGCCGACCGTGCTCATCTTCGACGACATCGACGAGGCGCCGGCCGACGCGATCGACGGGATCGCGCGGCTCGTCGGGGCTGCCGAGCCGCGCTTCGCCCGCACGGTCGTGGTGGCCACGGCGACGCCCGAGGGACTGTCGCGGGTGCCGGCCTCCATCCGTCAGCGGGCGAGCCTGCGGATCGAACTCGCGGCCTGGAACGAGGACGACGTCACGGGCTTTCTCGCGCAGGCGATTGCCCGCGTGGGCGGCGATCCTGAGATCTTTCCCGCCGAAGCCGCCGCCACGCTCGCGCGGTTCGCCGAGGGCGTGCCCCGCACGGTCAGCCACCTGGCGCAGCTCGCGCTGGCCGCTGCGGCGGGCGACGGGCTCGATCGGGTCGACGCTGCCACGGTCGAACGGGCCTGGCGTGAACTCTCGATGGCTGCCGCCGGGGAAAGTCGGGAACCCGTTATGCAGGACGACGATATGACGCCGTCCGGCGTCGACCGTGAGTCGTCGCCGCCGCGGGTGCGGGTGGTCCGCCGGCTCTGGGGCTGAGCGGTTCGCAGCGTTACTTGCGGATCGCCTTGATCGCCTGCTGGGCGGCCTCGCGGACCTTCGCGTCGCCGTCCTTCACCAGGGACTCGAGCGCCGGGAGCGCCTGCTTCGCGCTGGCACCCATGTTGCCGAGTTCCTGCGCCGCAGCGATCTGTTTTTTGGCGGGGCCCTTCTTGAGATCGTCGATGTAGCCGTCGACGAGCAGGTTGCCCATCGTCTTTGGACCCTTTGGGCGTGCGCCGTTGCGGGCCTTCTTCTTTTTGGAGCCCGAGCATCCGGTCGCAGCGGCAACCAGCACGGCTCCAGCAGCACTGATCGCCGTGATGAACCCGCGGCGGGAGCACGGCCTTGCGGACTGGATCATTGGGGAAACCCTGGCGAAGCCTGCGGACTTGCAGGACTCTGCGGATCGTAGCAGGAATGCTTTGCGCCCGGTATCGGTGGCGTGCATGCAAATTCTCCGGCGCATTTCTTCCCCCTAGATGATCGCGTACACTGCCGTCTCGCAATGCCGGCAATCGCCCGCCTTGCAGGGCCGCATCAGGAAGCCGGGCCGCATCAGGGAATTGAAGCGTGGGCAGAAACGCCGAGCCACAGCCGTCGAGAATCGTCGCGATCTCGCCCGACGACGGCTCCGCCATTGATCTCCGCAACGCTGCGTTTGCCGCGGTGCTCTCGTGGGCGGTGCCCGGTCTCGGGCAGCTCTACCAGGGTCGGACAACGAAGGGCAGCCTGTTCATGGCGGCCATCCTCACGACGTTCGTGCTGGGCCTGTGGCTCGGTGGTGGCAAGGTGGTCTACGCGTCATGGAAGCCGGGCGACACCCGCTGGGCATTCGTCTGTCAGGCTGGCGCCGGATTGGTTGCCATGCCGGCGGTCGTGCAGTCGGCCAAGCTGCTCGGCCCGGCCCGCCAGCCGCTGCTCCTGAATGGCTTCATGGCCCCGCCGCTGGCCCCCGGCCAGTATGTCTCACGGTCCTATGCCGACAGGCTCGCGCGACACGATGCCGACATCCGGCCCGACGACTTCTTCGACAAGCCACCGCTGAAGCAATTTCGCCGTGATCAACTCGCCCAGTGGCATCGGCAGCTGGGCAAGTTTTTCGAGATCGGCACGCTCTACACGATGCTCGCCGGCATGCTCAATCTGCTCGTGATCTACGATGCCTGGGCCGGGCCGCTCGGTCCATCCGAGGACGAAAAGAAACGCCGCGCTGCAGAGTCGGCTACCACCACGGTCTCCACGGCAGCCACTCAACCAGCTTCCTGAACCAGCTTCCCGACACACCCAAACCCTCCGACATCCGCACGGCCCAAACGCCGGACTTACCCGCACGAAAGGCACGCTCGCATGGAAGCGACCACGACACTGACACTCACGACAGTCATGGTAATTTCCCCGTGGCTTTTTGAGACGCCGCTGTTGGGATCACTTGCAGGCCGGGTGCCCGGGATTTTCTTCGGGCTGCCACTGGTGGCCCTGGCCAGCCTGATCTTCGCTGCCACGCATCACGAGGATCCGGCGCAGATCCGGCTGGCGACCGTGCACTGGACGGTGTGGCTGGGCGGCATGCTCGGCATGGTGTTGGCGGCGGTGCTGCTCCTCGGCTGGCTGCAGTAGGACGTGCCTGCCGAACGTCACGCGCCGCCGGGACGGCAAAGGTTCCGTCGCTCGGAGATTCCGACTTGCCACTCGGGGCGGCATGGCACGCACAACAAGTCGGACATCCTCCTCGTCTCCTCCACCTTCGCCGATCCCGGCTCGGTCCTCGGCTGCTTCGCAGGATTCCATGCGAGGCAGCAGCTGTCGGCGTTTTGGCTATTGAGTCTGGGCTGCGAGGCGGCGGAGCTGGCCGCAGGCGGCGTCGATGCGGGCGCCCTTGCGGCGGCGGACTTGGACGTTGACGCCCGCTAGCCTGAGCACGTCGAGAAACCGTTCTTGGGAGCCCTGCGTCGGTTCTCGCCATGGCAGCCCGGCCACGGCGTTGTAAGGAATCACGTTGACCAGCGCCGCCCGCCGGCCGAGCAGACGAACCAGTCGCTTGGCGTCTTCGGGTGAGTCGTTCACGCTGCCCAGGAGCACGTATTCAAACGTCAGTCTCCGGCCCGACGCCTCCCAGTAGCGGTCGGCCGCCGCCATCACATCGGCCAGACCGATCGACTTGTTCACCGGCACGAGCCTGGTCCGCAGTTCGTCCTCGGCGGCGTGGAGTGAGACCGCCAGATGGTAGCCCGGGTTTTCCTCGGTCAGGCGATCGATGGCGCCAGGCAGTCCCACCGTCGAGACGGTGATCCTCCGCTGCGAGATGCCGAAGCCCTCGGGATCCTGCGCGGTGGCCAGCGCCGGCAGGAGCCGGTCGAGGTTGGCCAGCGGCTCTCCCATGCCCATCACCACGATGTGGCTGAGCCGTTCCTCAGCTGGCAGGAGCAACTGGAGCCTGAGGAGTTGCTCCAGGATCTCGCCGGTGGTGAGGTTGCGGATCACGCCGTCGAGGCCGCTCGCGCAGAACACGCAGCCCATCGCGCAGCCCACCTGCGAACTGATGCAGACGGTGCGTCGGTCGCCATCCCGCAGGAGCACGCATTCGATCCGCTGGCGGTCGTGGAGTTCCAGGAGCAGCTTCTCGGTGCCGTCGTCGGCCTTGGAGTGCTTCGCGATCGTCGTCGTCCAGATCCTGAAATTCCCCTCCAGTTGCGTGCGTAGGTCCTTCGAGAGGTCGGTCATGTCGGCAAACGATGCCGCCCGCCGGCCGAACAGCCAGCGACGGATCGCCTTGGCCCGCCAGGCCGGCTGCTCCCGCGCCTTGATCCATTCGCCCAGCAGGCTGTCCGGACCGCCGTCGCCCTCCAGAATGTGCGGCAGGCCCGGAACCGGGCTGGGCGCGGGGTTTTCAACGCGGCTGGCGTCGCCGGAATCGGCGGGGTAGATTTCTGTTGTCATTCGGCCCATCATACGCTCACAAGGCGCTGGTTTGGGCGCGGATTTGGCCGCAGCTTTGGCCGTAGAGAGGCTGGCCGACGCAGGAACACCCGCAGGACCCCCTGCTGCAACATCATGAGCGAAAAAAACTTTGAAGAGCGGACGCGCTGGGTCTACGACGAACAGGCTTTTCCGATCTGGAACGCCTCGTTCGACAAGAGAGATCGCACCGAGATGATCCGAGAAGACCTCTCGGCCGGCCGCAGCATCGCGATTCTGCTGGCTGTGTTGGTCGCAATCGGGCTGGTTCTGGCGCTCGGGACCGTCGCCTTCGTCGCCAGCTGGCGCTGACCGGCTTTATCTGGGGCCGACTGGCAGGACTGGCAGCGGTCGCCGTCAGCGAGGAATTTCGTTGACCAGCCCCTCATCATGGCGGTAGGCTCACGCCGTTGCGTGTATCGGGGCGGGGCCACCAGAGTCGGCCTGCATTCATCGGCGGTCATTCTCTTTCTCTTTCTTTCGCATGGCGACTCGATCATTTTCCACGTCTGCGGCTGGGCTGCGGTCAGAACCGGTATCGGTGCGCGCCCCTGCGAAGCTGAATCTCTCGCTGGCGGTCTTGGCCCGACGTGCCGACGGCTTCCATGAGATCGAGTCGCTGATGGTGCCCGTCACGCTCCACGACACCCTGCGGGTGCAGGTGTCGGACGTGCCCGGCATCAGGCTCCGCGTGCGGTTCGGCGGCAGGCTGGCGACGCCCGCCGGATCGGCGCTCGCCCACGACGTGCCGACCGATGCCAGCAACCTCGTGGTGCGGGCCGCGCAGAGCCTGGCTGTTGAAGCGGGGCTGGCAGCTTCGCCCGACTCGCCTTGCACTCCCGGTCTCGACATTGATCTTGTGAAGCGCATCCCTTCCGGCTCAGGGCTCGGTGGCGGATCGAGCGACGCGGCGGCGGTGCTGATGGCGGCAACGCAGGCCTGGCGCATCGACTGCTCCCGTGACCGGCTGGCCGAGATCGGCGCGCGGATCGGCAGCGATGTGCCGGTGTTTTTTGCCGGCGGCGCCGCGATCGCGGGGGGCCGCGGCGAGCGGATCGAGATGGTGGCCGGACTGCCTCCGCTCCATGCCGTGATCGCGCGGCCGTTGGCCGGGCTGTCAACCGCGGCGGTCTACGCACGGTGCACGCCGGATGCCTCCCGCCGCGGGACGGCGCAGCAGCTGGCAGCCGCGCTGGCCGCCGGGCGTTTCCGCGGTGCGCTGCCGCTCATGCACAACAGTCTGGAAGAGCCCGCGCGGAGGATGTGTGCTGAGGTCGCACGCCTGCTCGATCATTTTGCGAGGGCCGGCGCGGCGCACCCGCTGCTCACCGGGAGTGGGAGCGCCTGCTTTGCACTGATGCGTTCGCCAACGGAGGCGCGGCGCGTGGCTGCGAGGCTCGAGATGGCGGGGTGGCCTGGAGTGTTTGCCGTGAGGCTCGCGCCCACGGCCCGGGAGCCGCTGGCCGCCTCGGTGTGCGGATGATGTGCGAGGGCGCGATGTGATCGGTTGAGGATGTCCACTGTCGGCGGCCTGGGGAGGTGCGGCCGGCAGGGGAGAAGGGGGTTTGAAGACATGGATATCACCGAGGTTCGGATCAAGCTTGTTGAAAACGCCGCGGAGCGACTGCTGGCGTTCTGTTCGGTCACGATCGGCGCCGCCTTCGTGGTCCGGGATCTGAAGATCATCGGCGGCCCCAACGGGCCGTTCGTGGCCATGCCCAGCCGGAAGCTGTGTGCGCACTGCCATGGGTGCGGATACAAAAACACCTTCAAGGCCAGCTACTGCAACCAGTGCGGCACGAAGCTGGTGGAAGGGCAGCCGCCACGGGATGGCGACGGGCGGATCCGGCTCTACGCCGACATCGCCCACCCGATCAACGCGGCCTGTCGGGACATGATCCAAAAGCGGGTCGTGAGCGAATACGAGGCGGAACTTGTCCGCGCGCGGGTGCCTGGGTATGTGTCGCGTTACGAGGGGATCGGCGACGAGGAACATCGTCCACCGCGGCGGTGACGAGAGATCGTGGCGACAAGATTTCATCTTGTCTGAAGCATGTACAAGTTAAAAACTTGTACCCACGGGTTCCAAACGTGTACCCGCGGGTTGAGCTTTGCCTACTGCCGCACGAGCGTGTGGAAATCGGCTGTCAGTCGGGCCGTGATCGGGCCGGGTGTGCCTGAGCCCACCTTGCGGCCGTCGATCTCGACGACCGGGATCACCTCCGCCGCCGTGCCGGTCAGGAAGCACTCATCGGCGGTGTAGAGGTCGTAGCGGGTGAGCGTGGCTTCATGGCAGGCGATGCCGGCCGCATGGGCGAGGTCCATCACCGCGCCGCGGGTGATGCCCTCGAGGATCCCTGCATCTGGAGGCGGCGTGAGCAGACTGCCAGACCGGATGACGAACACGTTGTCGCCCGTGCACTCCGCCACCTCACCCTTGTGGTTGAGCATGAGGGCCTCGACACAGCCGGCCTGCAGGCCCTCGAGCTTGGCCATGATGTTGTTGAGGTAGTTGAGCGACTTGATCCGCGGAGAGAGCGCCGCCGAATGCACCCGCTGCGTGGCCGCTGTCACGATCCGCAGTCCCTTCTCGTAGAACTCCCGCGGGTAGAGGCTGATCGTGTCGGCGATCACGATCACCTGCGGGTTCTTCGTGCGGTTGGGATCGAGACCGAGGCTGCCGGCACCGCGGGTGATGACCAGCCGCACATAGCCATCGATGAGCTTATTGGCGGCCAGCGTGTCGTTCACCGCCTGTGCCACGGCATCCTTTGCCAGCGGAATCTCCAGAGCGATCGCGCGGGCGCTGGCCCAGAGCCGGTCGAGGTGGGCGTCAAGCCGGAAGACCCGGCCGGAGTAGCTCCGCAGGCCCTCGAACACGCCGTCTCCGTAGAGTAGGCCATGGTCGAAGACGCTGACCTTGGCCTCTTCCTCTGGCACAAGACGGTCGTTCATGAAGATGATCCGCGGCATGATCGGTCTCGTTGGCTAGGAGGACTCGGGTGGTATCGAGAAGTGAATACGAAATCGAGACGTGAATACGACAGAAGCATACGCAGGAGACCGGTCGCCGGGCCTCACGCATCGGCGACCCGGCCAGCCGCCAGTCGCACGATTCTGGCTGCGCGGCGTGCGATCGCAGCATCGTGCGTGACGAGAACTATAGAAAGCCCGTCCCGCTGGTTCAACTCGCAGAGGGCGTCGAGGATGCCGGCCCCGCTCGCCTCGTCAAGATTCCCGGTCGGCTCGTCGGCGAGAAGCACGCTGGGCTGCGTCACCAGGGCCCGGGCGATCGCCACCCGCTGCATTTCCCCGCCCGAAAGCTGCCGTGGCTTGTGGTGCAGGCGTTCCCCCAGGCCAAAGCGTTCAAGCAGGCCCTGGGCCCGTTCCCGGGCCGAGGCTCGCACCCGCATCCATTCCATCACGCCATGCCGCACCAAGAGCGGCGCGAGCACATTTTCCAGAGCATTCAGTTCCGGCAGCAGGTGGTACGACTGAAACACCATCCCGATGGCGGTGTTCCGCAGGCGGTCGCGGCGGGCGGCTGGCAGGTTGTCGATCCGTGTGCCTTGCAGATGCACCTCACCGGAATCGGGGGCATCGAGCAATCCCATGAGGTGCAGGAGCGTGCTCTTGCCCGACCCGCTCTGGCCGATCACGGCTGCGAAGCCGCCCGGCTCGAGGTTGAAGTCGACACCACGCAGCACCTCCAGCATGCCGCTGCCCGAGCGGTAGCTCTTCCGCACGTCGCAGACGCGCAGCATCGCGTCCTCAGTGGCCCGCAGCATCGCGCCGTTCTCAGTCATGGCGCAGCGCCTCCACGGGATGGAGACGGGCCGCCCGCAGGGCCGGCAGCACGCTCGCCGCCACGGCGATCCCCACGGCGCCGAAGATGATCCAGGCCACCGTGAAGGGATTCACGATCGTGGGAATCTTGAAGAAGTAGTAGATCGAGGGATCGAAGACCCGCTGCCCCGTGCACCATTCCACGCCCGCGCGGATCGCGTTGATGTTCCACGTGATGGCCAGGCCCAGCGCCAGGCCGACGCCCGCCCCGACCAGCCCGAGGAAGAGCCCGTAGCCCAAGAAGATGCCGGCGATGCCGGCGGAGCCGGCGCCGAGCGACTTGAGGATCCCGATGTCGCGGGTCTTCTCCACCACGATCATGAAGAAGATGGCGAGGATGCCGAAGCCGGCGACCGCGATGATCATGAACAGGAGAATATTGAGCACGGCCATCTCCATGTCGACGGCGGAGAGGAGCGGCCCCTGCTTGTCACGCCAGGTGGAGACCGCGTACATCTCGGCCGGGAAGGCCTTCCGCAGCCGGTCGCGGACGACGTTCAAATCGGCACCAGGCTTGAGCCTGATCTGGATCGAGTTGACGCTCGGGATGCCCGTCTGCGGATCGACCATGCCCCGCATCCGCTGGAGGGCCCCGATCGGCACGAAGACGAAGTTCGAGTCGTACTCGCTCATTTTGCTCTCGTAGAAGTCGACGATCGTAAAGGTGTCACTGACGGCCTTGGGCGGCGTGCCGGCGGTGGGGAAAGTGATCTTCACGTCGTCGCCGGGGAGTACGAGAAACCGGTCGACGCCGTCGGAGTCGCGAAAGCTCGCCAGGCCGATGCCCGGCACGATGCCGGTGAACTGCTCCTTGGCCGGGTCCATCGTGTCGCCCTCCTCGGGCCGCGCGGCACGGAAGGGGTCACTGCGTGCCGCAGTATCTTTCGCTGGCGTGCTGTCTGCGGCTGGCGTGCTGGCGTCGCCAGTGGTCGCTGCCAGCACGGCGTCGACCTGCTGATCGATCGGGCGGGCTGGCTGTCCGGCCGCGTCGCCACGGGCTCCCATCTTCTCCCGCCAGAGCTTCTCGCGGGCCACCCGCATCCGCCGGTGCGGCCAGCCGGCGGCCTCCATTGCCGGGCGTGTCGGGCCGTTCTCGCCGGCCTTGCCCTCCGCCTGGCTGTCGAACGTGTCGTAGCCGCCGTCGCGGAGGCCGAAGGAAAGCTGGCGGCGGTTCTCCGGATGTTGGAGGTAGGTGCCAAAGTCGCTCACGCCGCTGTGTGTCTTCTCGTCGATGCCGATAAACATCACCTGCCGCGTGAGCCACTGGCCGCGGACCTGGAAGCTGAGCATGGCGGGCACGGCCACAGTCGGCGTCATGCCTTCGATGTCGCCGCCGGCCGCGCGGGTGATCTCCTCCATGTGCCACTTCGGATCCTGGAAGCCCGAGAGCGAGTGGCTCTCGAACACGAGGTCGGAGAGGATGCCGTGGATCCGCGTCTGCATCTCGTGGGAGAAGCCGGCCATCACCGCGTTGACGACGATCATGGTCGCCACGCCGAGCATCACGCTGGCGACACACACCAGCGCGATCCAGCGGGTGCGGAGATACCGCCAGCAGAGGAGGAGTTTGTACATGGTGGCTCTGACTCGCGGGCGGGAACGGAGACGTGCTCAGCCTTCCGCGTGCGGGCGGTGGATGGGAAACAGGATCACGTCGCGGATCGACGGCGCGGCCGTGAGAAACATCACCAGCCGGTCGATGCCGATGCCCAGGCCGCCGGCGGGCGGCATGCCGTGCCGCAGGGAGCGGATGAAGTCGGTGTCCATCCGCGCCATCGACTCCTCCTGGGCGAGTCCGGCCAGCTGCGTGCGGAAGAGCTCTTCCTGCAGGTCGGGGTCGTTGAGCTCGGTGTAGGCGTTGGCCAGTTCGATGCCGGCGACGTAGAGCTCGAACCGTTCGGCGATGTGGGGCGCGTCGGCCTTGCGCTTCGTGAGCGGGCAGATGGCGGCGGGATAGTCGATGACAAACGCCGGTCCGGAGAGCGTCTTCTCCACCGTGGCCTCGAAGAGATCGCTCTTGATGACGTCGGCGTGCCGGCCGGCCGTCTCGATGCCGCGGGCCGTCGCCTCCGCCGCCACGCTCGCGGGATCGGCCGGATTGCAGCCGGTCACCTCGGCGATGAGGTCGTCGTATTTCGCACGGCGGAAGGGGGGCGTGAGGTCGACCGTGTGCCCCATCCACTCGAACCGCGTCGGCGTGCCGGCCGCCTTCGCCGCCTCCACGAAGATCGCCTCGGTGAGGTCCATCATCGTGAAATAGTCGCCGTAGGCCTCATAGGCCTCCATCATCGTGAACTCCGGGTTGTGCCGCGGGCTCACGCCTTCGTTGCGATAGACGCGGCCCAGTTCGAACACACGTTCCATGCCGCCGACGAGCAGACGCTTGAGATGCAGTTCCAGCGCGATGCGGAGCACCAGTGGCATGTCGAGCGCGTTGTGGTGGGTCTTGAACGGCCGGGCCGCCGCGCCGCCGGCGCTCTCCTGGAGCGTGGGGCCTTCGACTTCGAGATAGCCCCGCGACGACAGCACGCGGCGGACCGCCTCGACGATCCGGCACCGCGCCACGAAGCGATCGCGGACCCCTTCGCCGTGGATCAGGTCGAGATACCGCATCCGCTGCCGCAGGTCGGCGTCGACGAGTCCGTGATACTTGTCGGGGGGCGTCTCCAACGACTTCGTCAGAAACTCGATGCCCGAGGCGAAGACGGTCATCTCGCCGGTCTTCGAATGGCCGAGCCGGCCGTCGAAGCCGACGAGGTCACCGAGGTCGAGGCAGTCGATGATCTTCCAGGCATCTGGGCCGACCTGCTTCTTGCCGAGCATGATCTGGATCCGGCCGGTGCGGTCGTGGAGGTCGATGAAGACGAGGCTGCCGGCGCTTCGCAGGAGCATGATCCGGCCGGCCACGCGGACGGTGGGGCCAGCGGTGAATTCGGGCGAGGGATCGATCGCGGCCCCCGTGCCGCGGACTTCCGCGATCGGCGTGGCGCCGTCGTACCGCTTGCCCCAGGGGTCGATCCCCAGGCCGCGGAGCTTTTCGAGTTTGTCGCGGCGGGCCTTTTCCAGGCCCGATGGGGTGGTGGCGGGCGCGGCGGGCGCGGGTGACTGATCCTGAGGCTGTGACACGTGCGTCTCGGGGGCCGGGGGGAAGGGGTGGGCGTCGGAAACCCAAATGGGGAAACCCGGATTGTCGGCTTTTACCGCGATTTCGAGAAGGCGGGATTTCCCGGGGTGGCAGCGGTGAAAAAGCAGTGTGTCGGGCAGACGCCGCTTTCCTCGCATCGGAAGCCGAAGACCGATCCATGGCAGCAGTCCGTGCAGACCGAGCGGGCGAATCAGGTTCCTTGCATCGCAGCACCGCTTGCCTTACACTTAAGTAAGGAGTATAGGGAGACTGAAATGAAGCCAGGGAGACTGCAATGTCGACTGCAACGCTCACCAGCAAAGGCCAGATCACCATCCCGGTGGAGGTCCGGAATGACCTCAAGGTCGATGCCGGCGATCGAGTGGAATTCATCCAGATCGCGCCGGGCCGCTATGAATTCGTGGCGGCCAATCGAAGCGTCACCGAACTGAAGGGCATGTTCGGCAAGGCCGCCAGAAGGGTGTCTATCGAAGAGATGAACGCAGCCATTGCGCGGCGCGGGGCGTCAGCGCGATGATCGGTCTCGATACCAACGTGCTGGTGCGCTACATCATGCAGGATGATCCCAAACAGTCGGCGAAGGCCACCCGATTGATCGAGTCCCTGGGTTCGGAGAGTCCGGGCTTCGTCACGGTGGTTTCAGTGGTCGAACTGTACTGGGTCCTGACGTCCTGCTACGGTCTCGGCGGTCATGATGTCAAGCAGGCCTTCGAAGCATTGCTGAGGGCCAAGCAGATCGTGGTCGACCGTGCCGACCAGGTGCTGCGGGCCTTGCGCGTCTTCGACGACGGGAAAGCAGATTTTGCAGACTGCCTCATCGAGCGTATCGCCTCTTCGGCGGGATGCGCCGAAACCTTGACCTTCGACGCGAGCGCGGCAAAGCATGGCGGCATGTCGCTGGTTCGCTGATGGGTTCCTGCTCGAACCCTGCCCCCTCCCAAGTGTTTGAAGCAGTGGAGAAAGCGGGATTTCCCGGGGTGGCGGCCGCTGAAAAGCGGCGTGTCTGTGTATAAAGTCAGATCTATGAGCCTCCATCAACGCCCCAGCCTGTTCAGCGTGGAATTGCGGACCGCCCGCTGGGAGGAACTCATCGAGTGGTATCGCAACGTGCTGGGCCTGAGGGTGCTTGTCCGCGTGGTAGACGACGGCTACGCGCTCTTCGAGGCGGGCGACACGCGGCTGGCGATCCTGAATCGGCCGTCTCCGGGCGAGCCGAGCCAGCGGTGGAGCCTGGGCTTCGAGGTGGTCGATCTCGACGCGGTTCACGCCCGGCTGGCCGTGAGCGATGCCGATGTCACGACGCCGAAGCTGCATGCGGAGGGCTTTCGGGAGCTGATCACGACCGATCCCGACGGCAACCGCATCCGGCTCTTCTCATGGCCGGTCGGGCATTGAAAAGGGGACATCGTAGAGGGGCCGCCGCTCTTTTCGGCGTCAGCCGCGACTGCTTCAGCCGAGCCCGTCGCCAGGCTCCATCTGCGTGCTGGTGGTGGTTGCGAAGTAGAGCGTGACGGCCGCCATGCCGAGGCCGAAGAGCAGGATCAGTGCAAGGGCCACCCCCATCGCGCAGCCTGCCCGGCCGTCGTCGGAGGCGAGCGAGGCGAGCTTGTCATCGCTTAAGGTCGCCGTCGACGCGGAACCCGTGTGGGTTTCCTCCGCACTGCGCGCCTGGTCTTGATTGACCGAGCTGTCGAGGGCGAGCAGGAAGCTCCGCGCGTGGCGGAAGAAGAGGATCGGGCAGAGGACGGCGGCGGTGAGGCAGACGGCGAGTGTCGTTTCGTTCGAGAGGCCCAGACCCATCACCAAGAGCGCATAGAGGGCCCCGGTGAGGATCACCGTGGCGCCGTAATTCAGATAGATCGACCCGAGATAAAACCCCGGCTCCCGCTCGTAGGAGAAGCCGCAGTGCGGGCAGGCCTCGTGCATGCGAAACCAGCCCCGGAAGAGCGGGCCGATCCCGCACCGCGGGCAGCGGAGCTGCACGGCGTGGGAAAAAACGCGAAAACGGGAGGGGAGCTCGGGCATGATGCGAAACGGTCTGCCGGGGAGGCTACAATTCGGTTGGTATGACCTACGACGAACTACCCGACGAGTGGAAAGAGTGGGTGAATCTCTCCCCGCTCGAGCGATTGGTTCGTAGCGAACAGATGCTGGTTGAGTACGTCGCCATGGGAGGCACACTTGACGCCGACCCCGATCCGACAAGTCCTTTCGACATTCCAGACGCATGGCGTCCGGACGCTGCTCATGGGCGGGCAGGCCTGCGTCTTCTACGGCGCGGCGCAGGTTAGCAAGGATATCGATTTCTTGCTCCTCGCGGACCGGGACAACTTTGCGAGGCTCGAAGCGGCACTCGCCACGCTGGACGCCCGGCGGATCGCGGTTCCACCGTTCGATCCGGCGGCGTTGCAACGGGGCCACGCCGTTCACTTTCGTTGCCACGCTCTCGACGTCGCAGGGCTGCGGGTGGACGTGATGACTCGCCTCCGTGCCACCGCTGATTTTGACACGCTCTGGTCACGGCGGACCTCATTCGCCGATGCCCGCGACGTTGTGTACGACCTGCTGTGCATTCCTGACCTGGTGCAGGCGAAGAAAACCCAACGCAGCAAAGACTGGCCGGTGATCGAGCTGCTGGTGACCATTCATTATCGTGAAAATGATGGTGCACCACGCGAGGAGTACCGCGACTTTTGGCTGCGCGAAGCCCGGACGCCCGAGCTTCTGGTCGAACTCTGTGGGCGTTTTCCCGAACGGTCCCGCGTTCTGGCCGAGGACCGTCCGCTGCTGAAACTCGCCAGTCAAGGATTGCTTGACGACCTGCGGGCGGCCCTGGATGCCGAGGTCCGCGCGGAACAGGCCCTCGACCGCAGCTACTGGGAGCCGCTGCGGAAGGAACTCGAACAGTTCCGTCGCGAGCATCGCGAAGGAGAGTGGTGAACGGCACCGATTCAAGTAAAATACTGCCATGTCCGCCCCAACCCGAAACCGTGAGCCCCGCACGCCCTTCGAGGAGAAATACCTCGCCGAGGCGCGGCGGATCTGCCTGGAGACGGTGCCCGATCCGCGGTACGAGATTTTTCTGTTTGGGTCGCGGGCCCGCGGGCATTGCGACCACGGGAGCGACGTCGACATCGGGATCGCCGGGCCCGAGCCGCTCCCCGGCGGCATCTCAAGGCTGCTCTGGCTGCTCACCGAATCCGACGTGCCGTGGCGGTGCCAGGTGGTTGATTTCGCGCTGGTGACCGACGAGAAATTCCGGAAGCATGCCTACGAGGGTCGCGAGATATGGCGAGCGGCGAACTAGGCCAGGACAATCTCCAGCGGGCACTGAAGGGCTTTGCGGAGGTGCTCGACCTCAAGATCGACGGGTATTCTGATGCCATTCGGGACGCCATCGAAAACGGCCGCATCCAGAAGTTTGAGTATTGCGCCGAGCTGTTCTGGAAATACGTGCGGTCGTGTCTGCAGACGGAAGGGATGGAAGTGCCCAACAGTCCGCGGGGCGCGATGAAAGAGGCGTTGGCCCGAGGCTTCCTGACAGAGGCCGAATACCCGGCAGGCATGCAGATCTACGAAGACCGCAATACGTGCAGCCATATCTATCGGCAGGAGGGCATTCCGCTGATCCTCGGCCGGCTGCCGGCGCGTCTGGCCCTCATGCAGGCCGTGCTCGCCCGCCTACCGGCAGCCGAATAAATTGCCCAGATTTGCCAGATTTGGTGGCTGGCACCGTTTTCAGAGGGGCTTCAGGCGGATGTTGCGGTACTCCGCCCACATCGGCTTGCCGCCATGGAGTTGCAGGGCGAGCACGCCCTTGGCGAGCGCCCGCTTGGCGTCGTTGTCGGTGAAGTCGAGGATCATCCGGCCGTTCAAGTAGTGGCGGATGTGATTTCCCTCGGCGCGGATCACGACGTCGTTCCAGTCGTCAAGCTTCATGAGGTCCGTGAAGGCTTCCTGGTCGATGAGCGGCGTCGCGGCCACCTTCTTGCCCCCTTCGGTCTCCCAGGTGGCCTGCTCGCCCACCTGGCAGATCCGTGCCCGTGAGCCGCCCTCGTCGTAGATGAAGCCAGACACGTTCGGAAATGTCTCTTCGTTGCGGATCTCGTGCTGGTAGCCACGGACCACCCACTTGTTCTTCACCGTGTCGTCGGTGATGTGCTTCGAGCGGTATTGAATGCCGGAGTTGTTGGTGGCATTGCAGCGGAACGACAGCCGCAGGTCGAAGTCGCCCAGCTCGCCGCCCTTCCAGATCAGGAAGGTGTTGCCGGCCGCCACGTTCTCCGGCGTGGTCTCGCCATGAATCACGCCATCACGCACGCTCCAGAGCCGAGGATCGCCATCCCAGCCGTCGAGATCCTTGCCGTCGAAGAGCGGTTGCATGCCGGCCGGCTCCGTCGGGGCGGTCGAGGCTGCCGTGGGCGGCGCCTCGGCGCGGGCGACGGGCAGGGCAGTCGAGACGGTGCTGCAGACGAGGCCCATGACGATGGACAGGAAGCGTGGTGGAAGTCTGCAGAGCATCGGGGATTCCCTTGGCGTGAGTGATTCGAAAAGCGTCTCGTCGAGAATACTGCCGGAATCCCGGCGATTGCAAGCAATCGGGCACCAGTCGCGAGGTACCGGGGAAAGAGCACGGCGATGAACTACGGCCGTCTGCGGCCACTTTTCAGCGGCGTGGACTCGGCTTCCCTGCATCCTCGGGCACGACGATGTCGAGCGTGGCTTTGCCCTTGGGGATTTCCGTCTTGAACGTGTAGCGCGGGAAGAGCGGAGTCGGAAACTCTTTCTCGGCCCGCTGCTCGGATCCCTCCACGTCCACGGTCACCGGGCCGCTCACCGATCCAAACTCGGGCCGCGAGGTGAAGACGCCCTTGATGATGCTCGACCGGCACTGCGGTCCCTTATTGCCCTGCGAGGCGTCGGGCTCGATATAGACGTTGCCCATCGGCACGGGGTTGCCCTTGAAGGTCACACGTCCGGAGACCGGCGTCAGGCCGTTGGATTTCTGGCAGCCGGAGACGATTGCCAAGGCGAGGACGAGGCCTGCCGCCACGATGCCGATTGAGCCGCGCAGATGGGATGATCGCGACGCCATCACGGGTTGTAGCCGCCCGTGTTGCCGTCGGCACGGGAACCGAGTCGGCGGTAGAGATTGATGTCGATCGTCTGTGAGACGAACTGGATGCTGCCATCGGCGAAGGCGATGTTGCAGCCGCCGGGATGGTAGCTGCCGAAGGTCTTCGACATCTCCCCGCCGCATGTTGTCGTACCGCAGCCAGATGCGGGGGCGGCGAACGTGTCGACGAAGTCTGACGAGTTGATGCCGTTGACCGCGGCGCCCGTCGTGGCGTGTGAACCGGTGAAGGTGTTCGCGCGAGAAGTTCCGGCCCATGATGGCCGGCTGACACGGTTCACGTAAAACGAACCGGATGTTGCAGCATCCCACGCCTGCTCCGACTCGAGCGTAAATTGATAACGGGTCTCGGCCAGCATGAACTGCTTCGATGTGCCGTCCGTGACGTCTTTCGAGCTGATCGATCCGTTGACGACAATCGCGCCGTTGCTGAAAAAGTTTTGATTGCCGTAATAGCCCGTGCACCACAGGTAGCCGTTGCTTGGCTTCTTGCCAGCGGGTGGGGCGGACGCCAGACCTCCTCCCGAGACGCCGAAGTAGTCGGTGTTGGGGGTCGTCGGCAGGCTGTTCTTGTGCGATGGGCACTGGTAGGCGTTGTTGGGCGTGTAGGCCTGAGTCTTGTTCGCTGCCGGATAGCTCACGTACGCTCCGTCGAACGACCCTGCCGTCTGGTTGAACTTGCTGTACCGGGAGACATCCTCGCAAAACGGCAGGATTCGCACGGTCCAGGGCGCCGTCATGGCAGAGGCGCCGGTGGTGCCGGAACTGCCGAGATAGACGTCGGTGGGGTTCACGAACCCCGCGTCCGTGAACGCCGGCGGGAACGTGCCGCGGGCGGACTCGTAATTCAAGCAGCCCTTGGAGAGTTGACTGAGCTTGTTCAGGCAGGTCGCCTGCCTTGCGGACTCGCGGGCTGCCTGGACGGCGGGCAGCAGCAGCCCCACGAGCGTGCCGATGATGGCGATCACGACCAGGAGTTCCACCAGCGTAAAGGCCGGCCGCAGAATGCCTGAGGCGCGGGATTGCCCGGAAATCGTGGTGACGCTGTGCATGACGAACCCCCCATCCAGCTAAAAGCTTGCGAAAAGCGCGCGGCGACTCGCGCGGGAACACGGCCTCCGATAGCTGGATGTCTGAGCGCTCCGGTATTTACCGATCCGGCTTCAAAATATTTTCCCTGGCAGGTATTGCCCGAGAAAAACGAGGCTTCGGGTGTAGAATTTCATCCATGGCCGCTTTCATGCCAGAACCTGCGTCTGACAATCAGCCCGATCGGCAGGCCGAATTCGTCGCCCTGCTCACCGGCAGCCATGGTCGGCTGCTGGGGTATCTGATGTCGCTTTTGGGCCGCCGGCATGATGCCGAGGACGTGCTCCAGAAGGCGAGCGTGACGATGTGGCAGAAGTTCGACACGTTCGAGTCGGGCACCGATTTCCTGGCGTGGGCATCGACGGTCTGCTTCTACGAGGCGAAAAACTTCCAGCGGCGCACGGCCCGCGCGCCGGTCTGCTTCGACGACCGGCTGCTCGCCGTGTTGGCCACCGAACGGCTGGCCGACCTCCGGCACCGGGAGGAGCGGCTCGCCGCCCTGGATCGCTGCCTGGAGAAGCTGCCGGAGAAGGACCGGCTGCTGCTGCACGCCGCCTACATCGACCGGCTCGGGATCGCGAGCCTGGCCGAGCAGCTGGGCCGAGCTCCGCAGACGCTCTACAACCGGCTCAACATCCTCCGCCGGTCGCTGGCCGACTGCGTGGAACGGCGGCTGGCCGAGGGGGCCGCGGCCCCGG
>Ga0214919_10001723_pt1 | contig 35344 bp, 29 predicted proteins | sample LL1503_MetaG_FD_177994 | JGI IMG/M metagenome (GOLD analysis project Ga0214919, IMG submission 177994) | Freshwater microbial communities from Lake Lanier, Atlanta, Georgia, United States - LL-1503 | ecosystem: Environmental > Aquatic > Freshwater > Lake | place: USA: Georgia | collected...
CGCGGAATTACTAAATCAACTAATCCACGGGCGTTTAATAATTCACGGACAGTTGAGCGATCATGTGATGAAACTAATTGCACAATATCTGCTGGGAGGCCTAAAGATGTGATCGCACTTCGCATTACATTGACCAACACTTCATTACTTTTTGCGGCAGTTGATGAGCCGCGCAATAACGCCGCACTTCCAGCCTTAATTAAAATCACCGCTGCATCAACAGTCACATTTGGTCTTGCCTCATAAACCATTCCAACCACACCGAAAGGCACAGCAATTTGCTTTAAATGCAAACCATTTTCCAGAGTTCGCTCCCGAATTACTCGACCAACTGGATCAGGAAGCGCGGCTATCTGACGTGCACCATTTGCAATATCCGCAATTCTCTGCGGATTTAACTTCAATCGATCAATTAACGATTCACTAATTCCTTCAGCCTGCGACCTAAGTACATCTTCATTATTTGCCGCCAAAATTTCACTCTCATTAGCGATGAGATGCTCCGCAATTGCATTTAATACTCGATCTTTGTCTTCGCGTTTTGTGGCAGCCAATATTCGTGCCGCTGATCTAGCCGCAGTAGCCAGAGTTTCAATATGCGTGGTCATGGGATAAGCCTAACCAACAGTTAAGATAAGAGGCATGAAAATACTTTTGCGTTCGAGCCGGATTGTTGCTGTTGGACTAATTGGAATCTTTTTACTGGCCTTTAGCGGATTGCGGGTTGCCCATTACCCAAACCCAATAGCAACTGCTCGTCTTGGCCTTGCCGCTCCTTCTGCGACGCCAAAATTACTTCCAGCCCATTTGGTAACACCTGCCGCAACACCTACCCAACTTCAAGTTGTGCAGGAAGAGATGCCATACGGAGTGCTTTTTAATGGTCGGCAGATTAAATTTGGGAAATTTTTAAAGGAGACAAAAACTAATGCTTTCCTGGTAATGCGAAATGGCACAATAACTTATGAGTGGTACAACAAAAAATTTACTCCTGAATTTCAATTTCCTTCATACTCTGTAGCTAAGACTTTAACTTCTTTAATTATTGGTAAATTAATCTCTGAAGGTAAAATAAGTGAAAGCGATAATTTCATTAAATACTTCCCAGAGTTAGCTAATGGGAGTTCTTTTGACAAAGTAACCATCGGCCAACTTCTGGACATGCGTAGTGGTGTAGGAGTTAGCGATAACTACCCAACAGGTCCATCTGGTTGGGGCGTTGCAATTGCCCAGATGTATGCCTCTACTGATATTCCGTGGTTTATGGGCAACAACCGTAAGATGAGTTTTGATCCTGGCACTGACGCCGAATATCGAAGTGTCGATACTCAAATGCTCGGCATGATTATTAAAGAAGTCACCGGTGGAAAAGTTGCCGATTACTTCTCTACCAATTTTTGGCAGCCAGTCGGTGCTCAGTATCCAGCAACTTGGAATGTTGATCACATCGGCGGTCAAGAAAAAACTTTTTGTTGCTTTAATGCAGCCGCTCGCGATTATGCGCGGATCGGAAATCTTTTAGCTATGGGTGGTTTTGTTGGAGAGAAGCAACTTGTAAGCGCATCTTGGATTACACGTTTATCAAATCCAGTGGAAAAACTAGATCATAATTGGGGATACGGTGCACAGATTTGGCACCCATATCCAGGATCACTAATGATGCTGGGATTGCATAGTCAATTTGTTTATGTAGTTCCAAAGACTAGAACGGTAATCGTTAAATTGAGTGATAGTTTAGTGGATGCCGATGAAGAGCCAACTGCGGCAATCTTGGAAGCCCTCGCTACTAAAATAAATTAAAAAAATTAAAGTAGCGACAGGTCGTCGCGGTGTACCAATTCACGTTCGTACTCTGCACCTAATGCCGCACCCAACTCTTTAGTTGATTTTCCCAGCAACTGTGGAATCTCGTCAGCATCAAAAGCTACTAAGCCACGGGCGATTACTTTGCCTTCTGGTGAAAGTAAATCGACAGGGTCGCCAGCAGAAAAATCTCCTTCAACTTTTGTAACACCTGCTGGAAGTAATGAAGTGCCGCGTTCACGGATTGCGGTCGTAGCGCCAGCATCCAAATGTAACTTTCCTTTTGGTGAAGATGCATGTGCTAACCAAAGTGCACGTGATGGGGTGCGGACACCGTTTGCGTGAAATAAAGTTCCAATCTCTGCACCGCTAACTGCCGCTTCGACGTTCGCAAGAGATGTAAGAACTACTGGGATCCCAGCACCTGTTGCAATGCGAGCGGCCTCGACTTTGGTAACCATTCCCCCGCTGCCAACTCCAGCACTTCCAGCACCACCAATTTGAGCGTCGTCCAGCAGAGCAAAATCTCTGACATCAGGTATTTGTTTTGCATTTGCAGAAGTTGGTGGCGCATCATAAAGAGCATCTATATCTGAAAGCAATATTAATAAATCAGCCTGAACTAAATGAGATACCAATGCAGCAAGTCGATCGTTGTCACCGAATCTAATTTCTTGAGTTCCCACTGTGTCATTTTCATTGATAACTGGAACCACTCCAAGAGCTAATAGTCGATCAAAAGTTCGTTGGGCATTCCGATAATGGCTGCGTCTAATCACATCATCACTTGTTATTAGGACCTGCGAAGCAGTAATTCCATGTCTGGCAAAAGATTCGGAGTATCGATAAATCAAAACACCTTGCCCAACAGATGCAGCTGCTTGTTGTGTTGCTAAATCTTTCGGACGAGTCGTTAACCCAAGTGGAGATAGACCTGCTGCGATTGCGCCAGATGAAACAACTAAAACTTCTACTCCACGTTTTTTTAGTATCGCAACGCCATCAACTAATTTATCTACTGCAGCTAGGTCTAACCCTGAACCAGCACTTCCAGTTAATGAAGAAGAACCAACTTTAAGCACGACACGTTTTGCTTTTAATACTTCTTCTCTTGTATCCCATAAATTACTTGAATTATTGGAGGTCATCTTCACCATCACCTAGTAGTAATGCACCAACCTCTTCCCATTCTCCGCCCTCACCAGCACTTCCAGTGCTTCCAGATAAGGCGTGGCGCATATCTAAACGCAGGTCTTGTCCGCGTGGTCCAAGCAAAATCTCAGCACCAGCTTCAAGGGTTGGTTCCCAATCAAAACTAACCGCATCTTCCCCGAGTCCGATTTGAACTTCACTTCCACCACGTGCGCCGAGTTTAAACAACTCTTTTTCAACTCCGAGGCGTGCTAATCGGTCGGCTAAGTATCCAATCGCCTCAGCATTGCTGAAATTTGTCTGTCTAACCCAACGCTCAGGTTTAATTCCTTCGACTACATAAATGCCAGCATCATTTTTAAAGGTGCTGAAATCTGATTCATCCACTGCACGTGGGCGCAAGATAATCCGAATTGGATCAGTACTCTCTTTTGGAGTTCGCTTAATTAATCTTGCCATCGCATATTGCAGATCATTTAAACCTTCGTGAGTCGCTGCAGATACTTGATAAACCTCAAGCCCACGTTCGCGCAATGTTTCTTCGACCATGTCAGCCATCGCGCGCCCATCAGGAAGATCAACTTTATTTAACGCAACAATTCTTGGCCGATCATCGAGTCCGCCATAAAGTGCGAGTTCTGCTTCGATTACATCAAAGTCATGGATTGGATCTCGATCAGATTCAAGTGTTCCGCAATCCAGCACTTGTACGAGTGCAGCACAACGTTCGACATGGCGTAAAAACTCTAGGCCTAATCCTTTACCTTGACTTGCTCCAGGAATTAATCCTGGAACATCTGCCACCGTAAAACGGTGTTCACCTATTTCAACAACGCCTAAGTTAGGAACTAACGTTGTGAATGGATACTCAGCGATTTTTGGACGTGCAGCAGAGATCGCGGCGATTAATGATGATTTACCCGCACTTGGATATCCAACTAGCGCAATATCTGCAACGCTTTTTAATTCAAGTGAGAGTTGAGCGTTTTCACCGGGTTCACCAAGTAACGCGAATCCTGGTGCTCGCCTTTTTGAGGAAGAGAGTGCAGCATTTCCTAATCCGCCCGCGCCACCACGTGCAGCAATAAATTTTGTTCCGTTGCCTAATAAATCTGCAATGAGTTCGCCATCTGCGCCGCGAATAACAGTTCCCTCTGGAACTGGGACTATTAAATCTTCACCATCTGGGCCATCTTTGTGTCCACCTTTACCTAATCGGCCAGATGTTGCTCGACGGTGTGGGCTGTAATGGAAATCAAGCAGAGTTGTAATGCTCTGATCTACAACCAGAATTACATCGCCACCTCGTCCACCTGTTCCACCATCAGGTCCGCCAAGTGGTTTAAATTTTTCACGGTGAACTGATGAGCATCCATCGCCACCATTCCCAGCAGTAGCAAGTAAAAGCGCGCGATCAACGAAGGTGGTCATTTTGATCGCTCCTTATCATGAAAATAAAAAAGCGGGTCCGTAATCGGACCCGCTTTTTTAATACGGGTGAATTTATTGCGGTACAACTTTTACAACACGACGGCCACGTGCTTGTCCGAATTCAACAATCCCTGCAGCTAGTGCGAATAATGTGTCATCTTTGCCACGGCCAACATTTAATCCTGGGTGGAAATGGGTTCCGCGTTGACGGATAAGAATTTCACCAGTCTTGACGATCTGTCCTGCGTAGCGTTTTACACCGAGGTATTGCGCGTTTGAATCGCGACCGTTACGTGTTGACGAGACTCCCTTTTTACTGGCCATTTGAAAGTTCCCCCAATTCCTATTTCACACCGTTGATGGATGTGACTTTAACGCGAGTTAATTTTGCCCGAAAACCCTGGCGGCGACGATAACCGGTCTTGCTCTTGTAACGAAGGATGTCGATCTTTGGACCTTTGATCTCTTCAAGAACTTCGACGCTGACATTAATGCCGGCAGTATCTGTCGTAACTTTTGCGCCATCGACGAGCAAGAGAGCTTGCAACTTTATTGTCGCGCCGGTAGCCGCAGCTACTCGATCAACGAGCAGGGTGTCGCCGACCGCTACTTTTTCCTGGCGGCCGCCAGCTTTAACAATTGCATACACGATGGGAACTCCTCTAATTGAAGTGCTAAGGGTACGGATTCACGCACCTTTGGGTCAAACTGAGATCTATTGGTCGGCGAGGCTCATTCTGCTTCTGCGGCCCCAGGAGTGATGATTCCCCCGCTGGTAACACGGCGACGGCCTCGCCTTGTTGGAGAAATAGGAGCAGCTTCTGTTTGCGGCTCCGAGGCTGTCTCAGGCTCACTCTGTTCGGCTGCGGCAACCATCAAAACATCCTCATCCCCAGCATCCTCTTCGGTTTCAGCTCGTTCTTCTTCCTCTTCATCCCGAGCCCCAGGAGTCGCGGCGACTTCATCCCGACGTAAATTCTCTGGTGAAACCGGAACTGGATCCACATGAATATGAATTCCGCGACCATTACAGCTTTCGCAAGTTGTTGAGAAAGCTTCAATCAATCCTTGGCCAACACGTTTACGGGTCATCTGAACTAAACCAAGTGATGTCACTTCAGCAACCTGATGCTTGGTTCGATCGCGACCTAAACATTCAGTTAAGCGACGCAATACTAAATCTCGGTTGGATTCAAGAATCATGTCAATAAAGTCAACAACGATAATTCCACCTAAGTCGCGTAAACGAAGTTGGCGCGCAATCTCTTCGGCTGCTTCTAAATTATTCTTAGTAACAGTCTCTTCAAGGTTTCCACCTTTACCAATAAATTTCCCAGTGTTTACATCTACTACGACCATTGCTTCAGTTCGGTCAATTACCAGCGATCCGCCTGATGGTAAATAGACTTTTCGATCAAGGCCCTTTGCTAACTGCTCATCGATGCGGTGTTCAGCAAATATGTCAGTGTTCTTGTGCCACTTCTCTAGACGAGTTAACAAATCTGGAGCAACAAAGCCTAGATAATTATTAATTTCATCCCAAGCATCTGAACCTTCAACAATTAATTTATTGAAATCTTCGTTGAAGATATCGCGGACTACACGAATATTTAGATCAGGCTCACCATAAAGAAGTGATGGGGCAGTTGCATTTGAGTCATTTGTTTTTTTCTCAATATCTTCCCACTGTGCTTGCAATCGTGTTACATCGCGAGTTAACTCTTCTTCAGTTGCACCTTCTGCTGCGGTGCGAACAATGACTCCGGCTTCTTCTGGAACTAAGTTTTTCAAAATTGCTTTCAACCGTGTGCGCTCTTGATCAGGCAAACGTCGACTGATGCCGCTCATTCCGCCACCAGGGACATAAACTAAATACCGACCAGGAAGACTTACTTGACTGGTTAGCCGAGCACCTTTTTGGCCAATTGGATCTTTAGTTACTTGCACAAGTACCGGTTGCCCGCTTTTTAATGCAGTCTCGATTTTGCGTGGAGTTCCATCAGCTAGGCCAGCAGCATCCCAATTTACTTCACCAGCATACAAAACTGCGTTGCGGCCTTTCCCAATATCAACAAATGCTGCTTCCATACTTGGAAGCACATTTTGTACGCGGCCCAAGTAAACGTTTCCTACATAAGATGCATTTGTATTTCTATTTACATAATGCTCTACTAAAATATTATCTTCAAGAACTGCGATCTGAGTTCTATCTCCACTTTGGCGCACAAGCATTACGCGATCAACTGATTCTCGCCGTGCTAAAAACTCGGCTTCAGTAATAACTGGTGTACGTCGGCGATCAGTGCGCTCGCTACGGTCATTCCTGTCACGTGAGCTGCGATTATTACGACCGCGGCCGTCGCGAGTATCTCTGGAATCCCGATCTCTTTTTGCATCAACACGCGTAACTGGAACTTTGCGTTCCCGCGGTTCACGAACACGAATAGTTGTGACAACACCATCTTCATCAACACTCTGTCCTGCGGTAACTTCTACATCTGCACCGACAACTCGGCGACGACGGCGACGATGAACTCCTCCTTCGGAATTTTCCTCATCTGCATCGGTACTAGTTGACTCACTCTCAACTTGGTTTTCTTCATTACGTCCGCGACCACGTCCGCGACCGCCACGACTTCCGCGGGTACGTCCACCACGGGTGCGCTCAGTACTTCCGTCAACTTTTTCGGAAACCTCACTGCTTTCAACGCTACTTGCGGCACTGATTTTTTTAGGTGCACTCTTTGCTTTGGTTGGGGCTTGAAATAACGGAACTGGAACTGCCGCACTAGCTTTCTTAGCCTTTACTGGCGCTGCCGCGCTGCTAGTACCAACCGGAGTGACTGCTTTTTTAATTGCACTCTTCTTAACCGGAACAGCCTTTTCAACTTTTTCAACTTTTTCAACTTTTTCAGCCTTGCCAGTTTTTTCACTTTTACCAGCCGGTTTAAGGGTGGAAGGTGTGATCTTTTTAGACCCGCCTTTACGTGGCGTTGCAGCCATGACATCAACTCTCACGTGCTCCAAATAATTGAAACACTTTTCTAATGTTCTGAATTAACAGAACGAAGCCTGTGGCCCGGAAGTTTCCGGGGGTCGCGCGCCAGCAGATTGATTTAGGGCCAATCCCGGCCGCGCAGGTACCAGTATGGCAGAGGTTTACCGTCTTGAGTGAACGTTTAGTAATAATCCAACCGCTATGAGGGTGGCAAACATGCTCGATCCCCCATATGAGAGGAAGGGCAGCGGGACTCCAGTCATCGGAGCTAGACCTACCGCCATGCCGATATTTTCAAAGATCTGGAAACCAAACCATGCCATTACCCCGATACAGACCAATCGACCAAAGATCTCATTAGTTCTCCTGGCAATGACGAGCGCTCTCCACAAGATGATTGAGTAGAGCCCAAGAATGAAAATACAACCGAGAAAACCTAACTCTTCGCCAGCAACAGTGAAAATAAAATCAGTATGTTGTTCAGGAACAAATCGTCCATTTGTTTGCGGTCCATTAAATAACCCTTTTCCAAAAAATCCACCTGAACCAATTGTGATGCGAGCTTGGCGCAATTGATATCCAGAACTTTGCGGATCTGCACTTGGGTCAACAAATGATTGCAACCTCTTCAATTGATACTCATCTAGCACACCAATTTTTATTACAACATAAGCACCAATTGCGCTTGCAGATAAGAGTCCGACAGGCCAACGAGATTGCGCACCAGATGCTGCAATTATTGTGACAACCGCAGCACTGATGATTAAGGTTGTACCTAAATCGGGCTGCGCAACAATCAACAGCAAGGGAATTGCAGCAACAGCTAGAGCTTGCAATACATCTAACGATGTTGGGTCTTGTGAACCTTCGCGCTTTTCAGCCAATATCATGGACATACCTACAATGATCGCAATCTTTGCAAACTCTGCTGGTTGAATTTGCAACCCTCCGGGAAGTGCAATCCAGGCACGTGCGCCATTAACTGTGTCGCCAAAAGCTGGAATCAAAACTGCAATTAATCCGATCACTGATAATCCCCACAAGATAGGGGTATAGGCGCGAAGTAATCGATAATCAATTGACATTGCACCAGCTGCAAGCAGTAACCCAATTATTATGTTTAAAATCTGCCGCTTTAAATAAAATTGCGGGTCTTCTCCAGCTGAGGCGTACCAATCTCGCGTTGCTGCATAAACTAGCAAGACACCAATTCCTAACAAGAGTGATGTTGCTATTAAGAGTGGTAAATCAAATCTATCTCGCAACAGTCTCAAATTTTTCATTTTGCAGAAACACTCGCTTTAACGCGTAGCGGCAGAACTTTTGGTGGCCCTGAGGGGAAAATCGCAGTCGTGCTATCAATTTTCGATCCTTGAATCCCGAAAATTGCTTCATAGATTTTTCGCACAGAAGGCCCAGAAGTACCAGAGCCAGTCCCACCTTGGCTAACCATCATCACAACAGCGTATTGTGGATTTTCAGTTGGGCCGTAAGAAGTAAACCATGAGGTCGTATCTTTTGGTGAACCATCTAAATTTTTACCGTAGACCTCACCTGTTCCGGTTTTCGCGCTAATTGCAACTGGCATTCCATCAAAGCGCCACTTTGCAGTTCCATCTGTAACTACTGAACGCAACGCCTTATGTAAAAAATTCATTTCTTTTTTAGAGATAGGCAACTTCCCCATTTTTTCTGGGTTTATCTCTCTTACTTTCTCACCAGTTGGTGTGATGACTCCCCAAGCTACTGTTGGCCTCCAAATAGTTCCCCCATTACTAATCGCTGCATACATTTGCACCATTTGCAGCGGCGTCATGGTTGTATCTCCTTGGCCAATAGCAAAGTTAACAGCATCTCCCGCGCGAACTTTATCTCCATCTACGCAATTTTCTTTAGCTATTGCAATCAAGTATGGGGTTAATTGATCTTTAGTGGCACGTTTTTGATAATCGCAGAAATAATTTTTATTACGTTGATACCAGGCTGCTCGCCATTGGCGATCTGCTAAACGACCACTAGATTCAGAAGGTAAATCAATCCCAGTTTTTTTCCCAATTCCAAAATCTTTTGCCGCGGTATAGAAATAATTTTTTGCTCCACTGTTCGGTTTCAAACCTCCATCTTTTAGCCATTCATCAAAAGCAATTTTGTACCAAAGCGTGTCACAAGAGATTGCAATTCCTTGTTGTAATTTTACAAAACCAACACCTTTGCTTTCGTAATTTTTAAAGATGCGATTTCCTACTTTGAACTGTGCCGGGCAATCATAAGTACCATTTAAGTCGTAACCCGCGCGATCTGCAGCCACGACAGAGACGACTTTGAATGTCGAAGCAGGGGCAAATGTCCCTTGCAAAGCTCGTGAAAGCGCAGGAACAGATTTTGCATCACTGTATAGATCAGTTGCTTGCTGTTGTGAGATTCCATTCTCCCAAATATTTGGATCATAAGTTGGGTAAGAAGCCATCGCTAATATTCGCCCGGTTTTAACATCCATCACTATCGCAGCGCCAGAGTCAGCTTTACGTGATCCTTTTTTATCAACACTACCGCCACGAGCGCGTGCGATAGCAGCAAGCAACTGCTCTTCGACAACTGATTGCAGTTTTGCATCGATACTGGTGACTAAGTGATCTCCAGAAATCGGTGGAGTTTCTTTCAGCACACTTGTTGCCGCTTCGCGTCTGTCCACCACAATTGTCTTTACCCCAGGAGTTCCGCGAAGTAAATCATCATATTGATTTTCAAGTCCGGCTTTACCCAAAACTTCATTTACATATAACGGGCGATCCCGCTCTTTTAGTAAATCTTTTTCGCTGACAGGACCAACGTATCCAAGGACGTGAGCTGAGTTTGAACCTTCAGGCGAAGGATAAAAACGAAATCCTTGTGGGCTAGCTTCTACGCCAAAATAGATCTCGCCATGTTCGGCAATTTGCAATGCAATATCTTCAGTAGCAGTTAACGTCACTGGAATTGGTTGGTATCTAGAACCATTCCAACATCTGGCTTTCCCGGTTAGTTCAGGGGCAATCTTTTCCCCGCAAAGTCGAGTTTTTCCATAAATAGTCGGGTAACCAACTTTTAACGTCTTGGCAAGTTTTCGAAGAACTGCTTCTCCTTTATCTTTTAAATTGTCAATCTTTGAACGATCCACTGTAATAACCAGACCCACTTGATTTACCGCAAGTGGCTTCCCACTACTATCTAAAATCATTCCTCGAATTGCAGGAGTTACTATATTTCGACTCTGAATTTCAAGAGCAGCTATTTTGTACTTTGGTGCAGCCGTAACTTGCAAGTAAAAAAGTCGTCCAGCAAGTGCGATCATTAATGAGAATAAAAATATCTGAATAACTATCAACGAAAGACGAGAGCGATCACTCAACGGATGTACCTGCGCCATCAGTAACTCTTTTTAATTTAATTATCAATGGTGAAATTAAAGGGGTAAAGACTAGAGACCAAAACACAACCCCTGGAACAGTTTGCATAAAGCCATATCCTTGATTTGAATTAATTAATGCCCCCGAAATTACGAAAAAGATTAATGTGAAAAAGACTCCAGCAGTTACCACAACTGTCAGCGTCAATGGGGATCTTCTACTTCCGCGTAATTGCACTCCCAATTCGGAAACACCGTAAGAAATAACAGCAAGCACAAAAGCCCAATGTCCAATTATTCCGATTGAAAGTGGAGAAATATCTAAAATAAAGCCGGCAATAAACCCCTGTAACGCCGCAAGCCATTGGTCTTCAAGAAATGCCCAAGAGATGACAAATATTAAGTAGATCGAAGGATTCGTAAATGGAAAAGCAATACGAGAGATAACCACTTCTTGAAAAGTTAAAATTAAACTTGCGGTAATTACAAAAAATAAACTCTTTATCATCTACTGAGTCGCATTTGAACTACTTGGAGTCGGGGTTGGAGTTAGAGTAACAAATACGGTCACAGTCGGAGTTGGAATTGGTTTCGGCGGTGGTGGAAGAAGCGCATCTCTTGGATCGGCTTTACTTTTGCTCACAATCACCGCAACAACAGAAATCCGATTTAAATCAACAAAAGGCTTGACCACAGCGCTTTTGGTAAGCGCACCTGCAATTTGATTCACCTGAGTAATTACTCCAACTGGTACTCCAGGTAAAAAAGGTTGGCTATTTGAACTTCCACGTGAAACGACTCTTTGCCCCACACGTAAATCCGAGGTTGAATCCAGCAAAATTAATTCGAGGTCACTTCCTCCGGTACCACTTACAACGCCCAAGGTGCCAGAACTTTCTAGCCTTACACCCACTTTAAAAGTCTCGTCATCCATTAGCAATGCAATTGATGAGTTTCCCGATACTGAAAGAATCCGCGCAACTAAACCGCCCCCGGCGATAATGGACATATCTTTCTTAATTCCATCTGCTTTGCCAACATCTAATTGGATAGTACGTGAAAAACTTGCGGCAGAACCAACTGCAATAATTCGAGCGGAAACAATTTTGTACCTACCTGCACCAGCCAAATCAATGACAGACTTTAAATCTTTAACTTCATTTGAGATTGCATTCTTTCGACTTAACTCTTCTCTAAGTGCCGCGTTCTCTTTTTGAAGGTTTGAGATTTTGCTGCGCGTGCGCCCCAAGCTAAATACATCTCCAGTAAATGTACTAATGGGGCGATAAATCGAATTAAAAAGAGTTTGGAAAGGTGAGCCAACTTTTGCCGAAACTTTTCGCAATCCCTCACTCGGTAAATTTCCGCGTAAATCTAAAGTAATTAATAAAAGCGAGGTAATGAGAAGTGCAATTAAGAAAAAGCGCGAACGAGCCTTATCATTGCCCATGTCCTCACCTCACTAAATTTTGCGAACTTTTCATCGGCGCGGTTCGGAGATCAGGACTTTCTCGAGAGCTTCAAACTCTTCGATACATCTTCCGGTGCCCATTACAACTGCATGCAATGGATTTTCGGCAATATTGACGGCGATACCAGTCTCGTGGCGCAGACGTTCATCTAATCCATGAAGCAACGCTCCACCGCCGGTAAGCACAATTCCGCGATCCATGATGTCGCCAGATAATTCCGGAGGACAGGTATCAAGTGTGCTTTTTACTGCTTCGATAATTCGAGAAACTGGTTCTTCAATTGCTTTACGAATCTCTTCTGCAGTAACCAAAATTGTTTTTGGAAGGCCTGATACTAAATCTCGACCGCGAATTTCAGCATCCGGTTCACCAGAACTTGGGAAAGCTGATCCAATAGATATCTTTATTTGTTCTGCAGTGCTCTCACCTAGCAATAATGAGTATTCACGTTTTACCCAAGCAATAATCGCTTGATCTAACTCATCGCCACCAACTCGAATTGATTGGACGGCAACAATTCCACCGAGTGAGATAACTGCGATTTCAGTAGTTCCTCCACCGATATCAACAACCATATTTCCAGTTGGCTCATGGATCGGAAGTCCGGCTCCAATTGCAGCAGCCATCGGCTCCTCAATTATGTAAACCTTGCGAGCGCCAGCAGCATAGCCAGCATCCTTAACCGCTCTTTGTTCGACTCCGGTAATTCCAGATGGCACACAAACAACTAGCCGAGGTTTGGCAAAGTGGCGACGTTTATGCACTTTTTGAATGAAGTAACGCAACATCCGCTCAGTTGTATCAAAATCAGAGATCACGCCATCTTTTAGCGGGCGAATTGCCACAATATTTCCTGGAGTACGTCCAATCATTTTCTTAGCTTCAATTCCAACAGCAAGAATTCCACCAGTGGTTTGGTTAATTGCCACAACACTTGGCTCATTTAAAACAATTCCACGTCCACGTACGTAAACCAATGTGTTTGCAGTTCCTAAATCAATCGCCATGTCGCGACCCATGAAAGATAAGTTAGCCGCCATTATTAGTTTCCTCCAAAGAAAATTGCTATTTCTCGATTTGCTGATTCTGGCGAATCAGAGCCGTGCACTAAATTTTGAACAACCTTTGTTCCTTGGTCGCGTGCTAAATCTCCACGAATACTTCCCGGAGCTGCAACAGTTGGATCAGTAACTCCAGCAAGTGAACGGAAACCTTCAATCACCCGTTCTCCTTCTGCGACCATCGCGACAATTGGACCGGAAAGCATAAATTCAACTAAAGGCTCAAAAAAAGGTTTGCCTTTATGTTCTGCATAATGATCTTCCAGCAAAGCACGAGTTGCATTGATCAACTTCAAATCGGTGATCTGATATCCCTTGGATTCAATCCGGGAAATCACTTCGCCGACTAAGCCTCGACGTACTCCATCTGGCTTAACGAGAATTAAGGTGCGCTCCACCTTGGTGCTGGTCATGGGCGCAATCGTATCGGCTCACCTTCCACTCAGACGAGCCCGGGCTGCCTCACCCTTTCGCCCGACCACAATCGCAGCGATCCAGAGGCCGCTATAAAGCGCTCCCATTGCAAACATCGCCATGACCACAAAGCCGTATGCGAGCACGCCAACCTGCAGTATTGAGCCAATAATCCAGCCACTTTTGCGCTTCAAAAGGCCAGCGGTCAAAATTAAAAGTAACGCTAGTGCCCCTCCAGCCCATAGCCAGATGGCGCCCACCGAACTAGTTGAAGACATGGCAAGTAACAATCCAAATGAAAGAGTCAGCCCCTCCATTACTAAAACTGTTGCGCCCAAAATTCGCAAAGTAACTCCTTATCTATCTCTTTTAAGTAATGCGCGCGCAGCACCTGCGGTCACAACTGACCCAGTTACAAGTACTCCGATAGAAACATTTGGTTGGCTAGCTTTTTCAACTGCCTCTTGTATCGCAGCAGCAATAGATGGCGCCGCAGATACCGCTCCTTCTTCAAAAATATCAACTGCAATTCGCTTTAAATCTTCAATTGGCATCGCACGGGGTGATGAGTTGCGCGTAACAATAATTTCATCAGCAACTTTAGAGAGTTCATTTAAAAATTTAACTACATCTTTATCACCGAGAATTGCCACAACAGCGATGACCCGATCAAAAGTAAACTCTTCAGCTAACGCTTGAGATAACGCAATTGCACCGTGAGCATTGTGCGCTGCATCAATCATAACTGTTGGATTCCGGCGCATAATTTCGAGTCGGCCAGGAGATGATGCATTTGCAAAACCCTCACGAATTACATCGCTATCTAATGCATTTGAGCCGCCGCCAAGAAATGCTTCAAGAGTAACTAATGCAACTGCTGCATTTGAACCTTGATGTCTGCCATGTAATGGTAAAAATATCTCTTCGTATGTTCCACCAATCCCTTGGATGGTCAGCAATTGACCCCCAACCGCTAGAGATCGTTTTTCGATTCCGAAATCAAGTCCTTCACGGAGTGGAATCGCTTCCATTTCGGCAGCTTTTCGCATCAAAACTTGGGCGGCCTCCATTTCTTGATGTGCCATAACAACTGGCTTTCCACTTTCAAATATTCCAGCCTTTGTTTCGGCAATCTCCGCAATAGTTTCACCTAAATATTCTTGGTGGTCTAAGCCAATTGGCATCATGACAGCCACATCAGATGAGACAACATTGGTGGCATCCCACTCCCCACCCATACCTGCTTCTAAAACTGCTACATCAATTGGTGCGTCAGCAAATGCTGCAAAAGCGATAGCAGTCATAACTTCAAAATATGAAAGTGGTATTCCATTGCTATCGCTGCGTTGATCGATCAGATCAATATATGAAGCAATATCGTTGTATGTGTAATTGAAAAATGTCGGTGTTATAGGAGTGCCATTTAAAGAGATTCGCTCGAGAGGGCTTTCAAGATGTGGGCTGGTGAATCTGCCAGTCCGAAGTTCAAATGCTTGTAAGAGCGAGTCGATCATCCGTGAAGTGCTAGTTTTACCATTTGTACCTGCAATATGAATTGATCGAAAAGTATCTTGTGGAGATCCGAGAATATCAACGAGCGCTTTAATGCGATCTAGCGACGGCTCTATTTTACTTTCAGGCCATTTGGCATCTAAAACTTTCATAATCTGAATAAATTTTTCTTCTTCTCGTGCATCCAAACTTTTAGCCATTTTTTTATGAACCTGCTAAAGCGCTAAGCCGCTCGTTGATTCGTGAAATTTCAGCATCACAGGTTGCGAGCCGCTCTTTAATTGTGGCTACAACTTTCTCTGGCGCCTTATCCATGAAATCAGAATTTTCCAATTTTGAAATAGCCGTTTCACGATCTTTACTTGCAGTTGCTAGATCTTTAGTTAATCTCGCCCGCTCAGCATCCACATCTACAGTTCCAGACAAATCAAGATCTATTTTTACGGCTCCAACCGCAAGAGAAGTAGATGGCGCAAAAGAACTCTCAGGAACTGATAATTTCAAAACACTTCTAAGTGCTGCTTCAAATTTACCTATCCCATCACTCGAAAGATTTGCAATACTTCCTGGAATAAATTGGGTTGGCTTTAACCCTTGGTCACTTCTAAAACGGCGCACCTCTGTAATGACTGCTTTTACTTTATCCATGGCAATGGTTGAAGTTGAGTCAATATATGAATTATCTGCTGCTGGCCATTTCGCAATAACAAGTGATTCGCCACCAGTTAAGCGAACCCACAAAGTTTCGGTAATAAATGGCATAACTGGGTGCAATAAACGCAGCAAAGTATCCAAGACATGTCCAATTACCGCTTGTGCATTGCTGGCCCCTTCGCCACCCTCTGCTACCGCAGATTTAGCTAATTCCAAATACCAGTCGCAAAAATCATCCCAAGCAAAGTGATACAAAGTTTCACAAGCCCTACTAAATTCAAACTTTTCTAATAGTTGATCGACTTCAGCGACTGTCTCGTTGCAACGACTCAATATCCAAGAATCAATTGCACTCAATTCGCTTGGCTTTGGTAGTGGACGATCTACAGTTGCACCATTCATAAGTGCAAATCTGGTTGCATTCCATAGTTTTGTGGCAAAGTTTCGCGAACCACCAACCCACTCTTCTGCAAGTGCTTGGTCGGTTCCTGGATTTGCACCTCTCGCAAGAGTAAATCTCAAAGCATCTGCGCCGTAACGATCCATAAACTCAATCGGATCTATGGTATTTCCGCGACTCTTACTCATTTTCTTGCCATTTTTGTCACGAACTAATCCATGAAGTGCAATTACATCAAATGGTTGTTCGCCATCCATCGCAAAGAGTCCAAAAATCATCATTCTGGCTACCCAGAAAAATAAAATGTCATATCCAGTTACTAAAACACTTGTTGGATAAAACTTTTTCAGGTCAGCGCTTTCCTGTGGCCAACCTAATGTTGAAAATGGCCAAAGGGCTGATGAAAACCAGGTATCCAAAACATCTGGATCTTGTTCCCATCCGGCAGGTGCTTTTTCGCCTGGTCCCACAACTGCGACTTCACCATTTGGCCCATACCAAACTGGAATTCGATGGCCCCACCAAAGTTGGCGTGAGATACACCAGTCATGCATATTGTCGACCCAATCAAAGTATCGCGGTGCTAATTCAGGTGGTTCGATTTTTACTTGACCACTTCGAACCGCATCTCCGGCTGCCTTTGCAAGTGGTGCTACTTTCACAAACCACTGTTTTGAAAGTCTTGGCTCAACTGTTGTATCGCAACGCGAGCAATGCCCAACCGCATGGATATACGGACGTATTTCAGAAACAACGCGACCTAACTCTTTTAACTTTGCGACTACAGCAACGCGAGCAACAAAACGATCCATTCCATCAAACTCAGTTCCAGTGCCATCCATAATCCCATGTTCATTCATGATTACTACAAATGGAACATGGTGACGAATCGCCATTTCAAAGTCATTTGGGTCATGGGCAGCTGTAACTTTTACTGCTCCAGTTCCAAAATCTGGATCCACTAACTCATCTGCAATTATCGGAATCATTCGGTTAACAAGTGGCAATAAAATTTGCGTACCGATCATTGACTTATAACGTGGATCATCCGGGTGCACAGCGACTGCGCCATCTCCCAGCATTGTTTCCGGTCTTGTTGTCGCGACGGTAATTGTTCCGTCGCCTTCTCCATATTTAATGGAGACAAATTCACCTGCATCATCTTGATGTTCTACTTCAATATCTGACAGCGCAGTCAAACAACGAGGACACCAGTTAATAATTCTTTCTGCACGATAAATTAACTCTTGGTCATATAACTTTTTAAATATTGTGAGAACGGCTTCTGATAGACCGGGATCCATCGTGAACCGTTCGCGACTCCAATCAACGCTGTCACCTAACCGGCGCATTTGATCCAAAATTGCTCCGCCAGACTCTGCTTTCCAATTCCAAACTTTCTCAAGAAATTTTTCGCGTCCGAGATCATGGCGTGATAAACCATCTGCTGCTAATTGTTTTTCAACAACATTTTGAGTTGCAATTCCAGCGTGATCCATTCCTGGCAACCACAGTGCTTCATAACCTTGCATTCGTCGGCGTCTAATTAAGATGTCCTGCAAGGTGTGATCGAGAGCGTGACCAATATGCAAACTGCCAGTCACATTGGGCGGTGGAATAACAATGCAAAATGGTGGCTTCTCGGAGTTTGCATCCACTTTGAAATAACCACGTTCTACCCAAGATGCATATAAAGGGGCTTCGATCTCAGCAGGGTCAAAATGTGCTGCTAGTTCATTGCCCTGTGCGCTCATGGGGCAATCTTAGGGCTTAAGCGCTTTTCTCCTGTGCATCGCCGGTACGTGGAATCAAGGTTGGGGCAGCGTGATCAATCACAACCTCTTGGGTCACAATTACTTTTGCAATATTTTTTGCACTTGGCGCATCAAACATCACTGGTAATAAAACCTCTTCAAGAATTGCACGTAATCCTCGGGCACCTGTTCCCCGCTTGATCGCCAAATCTGCAATTGATGTCAAAGCCTTAGGTTCAAAAGCAAGATCAATGTCATCAAGTTCGAAAAGCCGGGCATATTGTTTAATGAGGGCATTTTTTGGTTCCGTCAAAATCTGCATCAGAGCCTCATGATCAAGACTGTCCACATTTGTGATTACCGGTAAGCGACCAATGAACTCTGGAATCATGCCAAATTTCAATAAATCTTCAGGCATTACATTGCTAAAAATATCTATCGCTTTGCGTTCTTCAGCACTCTGCAAGGTTGCGTTAAAGCCAAGCCCTTTTGCACCCATTCGAGATTCAATAATCTTTTCTAATCCCGAAAATGCCCCACCAACAATAAATAAAACATTTGTTGTATCGATTTGAATAAACTCTTGATGTGGATGCTTTCGTCCACCTTGTGGAGGGACTGAAGCGGTTGTTCCCTCAATAATCTTTAGCAGCGCTTGTTGGACACCTTCACCTGAAACATCTCGGGTAATTGAAGGGTTCTCACTTTTGCGGGCAACTTTATCAATCTCATCTATATAAATAATTCCGCGCTCAGCGCGTTTGACATCAAAATCTGCGGCTTGAATTAATTTAAGCAAAATATTTTCGACATCTTCACCAACATAGCCTGCTTCAGTCAAGGCAGTTGCGTCAGCAATGGCAAATGGTACGTTGAGCATGCGCGCTAAAGTTTGCGCTAATAAAGTTTTTCCACAGCCAGTTGGTCCCAATAATAAAATATTACTTTTTGCGATCTCAATTGAATCATCTTTTTTGCCATCTCCGGCTTGAATTCTCTTGTAATGATTGTAAACAGCAACAGAGAGAGATTTCTTGGCCCGGTCTTGTCCGATTACATATTGATTTAGAAATTCAAAAATCTCATGAGGTTTAGGTAACTCTGTTAGAGTGAAATTTGAACTCTCACTCAACTCTTCAATAATAATTTCATTGCAAAGTTCAATGCACTCATCGCAGATATAAACACCAGGGCCAGCGATTAACTTCTTAACTTGTTTCTGTGATTTGCCACAGAAAGAACATTTGAGCAGTTCGCTACTTTCACCGATGCGAGTCATAGATAAATAGTAAATCAATCACAACTTTTAAGCGCTGCTTTTAGGGCAAATCCCGTTCGCTCTGAGCGGACTTAATTGGATTTTTCAACTCCCAGACGCCTGGAACCGAAAGAGTTGCACCTATACAGATCAAATGAACTACAGCAGCAATTAGAAAATACCTGGTTTCTCCGACGGCTGATGTCATTGGTGCAGCCAACGCCATTCCAATCGGAATTAAACCAAGAGAGACTAAGTAATCAAGAGAAAATACCCGCCCTTGAAATTCGCGCGGCACCTCACGTTGAATCGCACTAGGCCAATGAATTCCATATGGTTCAGTTGCAGCACCAGCTATGAAGTAACAAAAAATTACAAACCATGGGGCAAATGGGAAGGCAAGTGCAATTGGTATTGCGATAAAAAACATCCAAGATAGATTCGAAATCAATCCTGGCCGATTAGTTTTAAATTTAGAGCCAATAATTGCTGTAATAGTCGCACCAATACTGAAAGCAATTAGTGCTGTTGCAAATACTCTGTCACTGCCAAACTCGCGACGGCTGATAATTGGCAAGAAAACGCTTTCAACCCCAATAATTAACATCAATGGAATCGAAACCCCGAGCAAACATGCAGCAATCCAAGGAATTGATTTTACTAATCTAATTCCTTCACTAATTTCGTGAAACATAGAGCCGCTATCGTGCGGAGTTTCGCCTTCGCGATTTTCCTTGATCGGCAAAATCAAAATTGATCCCACAAAGAAGAGAATTCCTAATGCTAAAAATGTTACTTTGCTTCCAGCCAGTGCAATCAATGCGCCACCAATACCTGGTCCAATAATTGCAGTTAAGCGAATTGAAATACTTCGAAATGCATTTCCACTTGGCAATTTATCTTCGGGCAAGATACTTGGCAGTATCGCGCCAGATGCCGGAAAAATAAACGCCTCTCCTGCGCCCATGACAAAAAGAATTACCGCAAAAAACCAAAGTGGGGCACCAGTTGCAAAAACGATTACGACTGAAAGAATTCCGCGCAGAAAATCTGCTGTGAACATTACTTTTTTGCGGGATAGCCGATCAGTTAAAACTCCAGCAAGTAAGGCAAACAAAACTGAAGAGGTAAGCCTTGCCGCAAGAATTAACCCAAGAGCAGCAGCATCACCACCTGCATCTAAAACCGCAATTGCAAGTGCGACCGGGAAAGCAGCAGCAGCAAGATTTACAAATAAACCAGAGATCCAGAGAGTTCGAAAATCAGGGTACGAGAAGAGCGAAAGTTGTGCAGAAGTTGCATCGCCCTTTTCAATACTCATCTTTATTTCGGAGCGCCAGCTTTGCGAGTTGCAAGCACTTGATCAATTAAGCCCCACTCAACCGCTTCAGCTGCGGTGAGAATCTTGTCGCGATCAATATCTTTTGCAATTTGGTCTACTGAGCGAGAGGAGTGTTTTGCCAACATGGTTTCCAGTAAGCCACGCATTCTCATGATTTCAGCTGCCTGGATTTCAATATCAGATCCTTGTCCGCCACCTTCACTTGAAGGTTGATGTAACAAGATTCGTGAATTTTCTAGGGCATAACGCTTACCTTTTGTTCCGCCGGTAAGAATGATTGCTGCTGCAGATGCGGCTTGACCAAGACAGATTGTCATGATGTCTGGGCGTACAAATTGCATCGTGTCATAGATTGCAGTCAACGCAGTGAATGAACCACCAGGTGAATTTATGTAAAGCATGATGTCGCGATCTGGGTCCATTGATTCAAGGGTAAGTAATTGCGCCATAACATCGTTTGCGACGGTGTCATCAATTGGGGTTCCAATAAAAATGATTCGCTCTTCAAATAATTTTGTGTACGGATCCATGCGCTTGTATCCATATGAAGTTTTTTCTTCAATTACTGGAAGCACATAACGACTGGTTATCTGGCCGATATTTTCTTTCATCTGATTGCTTCCCTTCGATTCAAAATTACTATTCATCAGGCTGTTCCACCATTTCCAGAAACTTGATTAGCAGAGCGAACTACGTGATCTACAAAGCCATACTCTTTTGCGGCTTCTGCGGTAAACCAACGATCACGATCAGAATCAGCTTGAATAGTTTCGGCTTTTTGTCCGGTGTGTTCAGCGATCAAATCTGCCAACGTTTTTTTTGTGTACGCCATTTGCTCTGCTTGAATTTTAATATCACTTGCAGTTCCACCGATTCCACCAGAAGGTTGGTGCATCATGATTCGTGCATGTGGAAGTGCATAACGTTTTCCAGGTGCACCGGCGCAAAGTAGGAATTGACCCATTGATGCAGCAAGTCCCATTGCAACAGTTGCAACATCATTTTTGATGTATTGCATGGTGTCGTAAATTGCCATACCTGCTGTTACTGAACCACCAGGTGAGTTGATGTAAAGATAAATATCTTTTTCGGAATCTTCAGCAGATAGCAACAACATCTGAGCTGCAATCGCATTGGCCATTGAATCTTCGACTACCGAACCAAGGAAGATGATTCGCTCACGAAGCAAGCGTTGGTAGACCTCATCATCTAATCCGCCACCACTTGAACGGCTAGCGTTTGAGATCTGGCTATCGGGAGTAATAATTCCCACAAAATCCTCCTGCAGTTATTGAGTGCCTGAACGTTATATCTACCTTAACAATTGGCGCAGGGTTTTACTTCCGCAGCAAAGGTTACTGAACTCACAACTGCCCTAAAAGGCGCTGATATTGACCAATGTTCGCTCTGAGCGCAAGCAAAAATTAACCCTCGGCAGGTGCGCTTTCGATCGCCGCTGGTGGACGAAGGGCTTCAAGATCCACCGCTTTGCCTTTGCTATCAACCACTTTGCACTGCTCAAGAATTACTGCCAACGCTTTGGTACGCGCTACATCAGCCACAAGTGAAGAGATCTGGCCGGCTTGGGCAACTTCTTGCGCAAACTGTTCAGGAGGCATTCCATAACGCATCGCTGAGCGAATAATGAATTCAGTTAACTCTGCTTCTGAGACATCAACTTTTTCCGCATCAACAATTGAATCAAGCAAGAAATTATTTGTTAGTGATTTGCGCACATCTGCTTCAACTTCTACGCGGTGCGCTGCATCTTCTAGACGTCCTTCAGGCTCTAGGTGAGCATTTACTTCTGCTTCAACAAATTTCTCTGGCAGAGGCACCTTTGTATTCTCTAATAAGTATTCAAGTAACTTGTCGCGAGCTTGCGTTCCTTGCTCAAGAGATTTCAAACGCTCTAAACGGGATTTAACATCATCACGAAGTTGGGAAAGTGTGTCGAACTCACTCGCAAGTTCGGCAAATGAATCATCAAGTGGTGGAAGTTCGCGATGCTTCACCGCGTTTACTTTAACTTCGACATCAGCCAATTCGCCGACTTCAGTTCCGTAAAGTTCTGATTTAAAAATCTTGCTCTCTGTTGCATTTAATCCAACCAGAGCCGCATCAAGCCCCGGAATCATTCGATCTGTTCCGACTTCGTAAGAAAGGTTATTTGCACTGCCGCCATCAACTTCTTTTCCGTCAATGCGGGCAATTAAATCCATTGAAACAAAGTCACCGTTCTCAACTGTTTTTTCTACAGTTGAAAGGGTTCCAAAACGAATACGAAGTGCTTCTACTTGCTCATCAATATCTTTTTCAGAAACTTCAACAGGATCAACTGTTAATTTAATTCCTTCAAGAGAAGGCAAATCTAATTTGGGACGAACATCAACCTCAATTGTGAATGCTAATTTCTCGTTATCAACTAATTCAGTGATATCTACGTCTGGTCGACCGATAACGCGCACTTCATGTTCGCGAGCAGCTTCCATATATAGAGCTGGGATTGCAATATTGATTGCTTCATCTAGAACTGCAGCACGACCAACACGTTGATCAATTAAATGTGATGGAACTTTGCCTTTACGAAAACCTGGAATTGTTACTTTGCCGGCAATCTCTTTATATGCCTTTGCGAAGTGATCAGTTAAGTCACCAAATGGCGCCTCGATTGACAGTTTTACGCGTGTAGGTGAGAGGGTTTCAAGCGCGCTTTTCACAGATCTCCTTGTGGTCTAAAATATTCTGGTCGGGGCGAGAGGATTCGAACCTCCGGTCTCCTGCTCCCAAAGCAGGCGCGCTAGCCACTACGCTACGCCCCGTGGCGTAATGCTGAAGTCTAGGGGGTAAGTTCGTCACGTAATACGCGGGTGTAGCTCAATGGTAGAGCCCCAGCCTTCCAAGCTGGCCATGCCGGTTCGATCCCGGTCACCCGCTCCAGGTTTTAACTCATCGTCCTACTGGAGGGCAGATGAACGCAAAACGCGTTAGCGCGGCACTCATTCCGCTCTTTCTTGCTCTCATAGTGCCCACTCAAGTCAAAGCCCAAGAAGCCATCTATGCCCCTCCAATTGCACTAACCCCATGTGGCGCAAATCAAATAAGTGATTGCATCACAAATGTCGAAGTTATTGATTTCGGTGGAAATGCAACACCTGCAACCCCCTTTGAAAGCGAGCGCGGCTTAAAATATTTTGCAATCTGGGATGGGATGGGAATCAAGTCGGCCGAATTACCAACTGCAAAATTTCAATGGGATCTTCCAGGAATAAATCATGCAGGTAACGGCAGCAAAACTTTTATTGACGTGCAAGTTGCAAAAGATCCGTGGGGTTCAGTTACTTCCAGCGAAGAAAGAGCGATGGCCCCGGTAATTAGAGTCCGAGTAACTCCGGCAATAATCGACAAGCGTTGCTTAATTTTGCGTCAAGCAAGTAGTGCTTACAGCGAAGACCAAGTTCTTCGCGATCCAAATGAGAATTGGCCGACTGGCTCTGCATTTCCATGTGAAACACCAGGGACACCAAATGTTCCAGCAGATCGAATCGGAAAAACTCTAGATGGCAACGGAATTGTGTTTTTGCCAAATTCGCTAGATCCAAAATTGCATTTGCGAATAACTTTTAAAGTTACAGATTTTGATCCACTTGGCTGGTTTGGACATTCCGGAAATGGATCAAGTGCGGAAATTTCAGTGAGTGGCGATGAATCAACTATAACTTTAGATCTTTATGCGATTCGCGTTGCACAAGGCAAGCAAGTAATTGATACTGCAAAAAATCGATATGTCGAACCGCAAATAGCAACTCAAGATCCTTATGTAATTGACGCTTATGCTCCAATTAACACTTTAAAAGAATGTTTCTCTGGAAAGTTAGCAATATTTACAAATAGCAGAACTCTAAATCTTCCAATTTTTGACCCTATAAATAGAATTATTGAATTGGCTACAGCCGCTCCACATTTTCTATCAGATGGAAAGACACTCAACGAAGGTTTCTATCAAGCCAATATTGGTGATTACGAAGCAAAATGTTTGTGGCAAGTAGATAGTGCGGCGAAGTTAGCCGGACAGGCACAGATCTCAATTGTTGATCAAGAAAGTGGTGAACCCCAAGTAGCAACTCTTTCAACTTCACTTAAAAATAATGTGCTATCGGTATTCGGTGCAGGATTTCATTACAGCCAACCAACGTTACGTCTAAAACTTTCCCAACCAGCCGCAACTTCCACGGCGTCTACCGACAAACCAGTCGAGAATTCAGCATCAAAAAATTCACAGCCAACAAAAGTGACCTATTCAAAAAATGTTCAAGCCTGCATTAAAAAATTCTTGACGCCAATCGAATTGAAGGCAGTTCTCAACTCCCCACAACTTCCACCAGGGTTGAATGCGGCTAAGAAAAGTAAAGTAAAAAACTGCATCAAGGCAGGTGGAAAGTAATGTCCAAGAGATTAATTTCCATATTGGCTGCATTCACAATTATTGGCGCATCATTTGCAACGAATCTCTCAGCAGATGCCCGCACTCTTGCAAAGCCAGTAATCCTTGATTACTGCAAAACAGCCTCACAAAGTAATTGCATTGAATCAGTCGCTTCCATCGATGACTCGGGTGTTGAGAAATTAGCAACATATGTAAAAACGACAACACTTGGATTCACACTTATCGGAACTGGCCTTGGAGTTCGAGGGCTAGAAATTCCATCACCTCAACCTCAATTCAAAATTCCAGGATTACGCAATCCCAACGACTTAACTTCAGATGGAGTGGTTGAATTTAGAGCCTTCTTTGCCGCTGATCCATGGGTAAGTTTTGGTTCACAACCTTTCACGTTCTCCCCACCTTCACTTGAGGTTGGTGCAACTCCGGTCGATGCCAAAACTGGAAAAGCTGTTGCAAATAAAAAAATCCCTTGCACCACATCGACTATTGATTACTGCGGTGATGCGCCTGCGCCTCTAGGTGCAAGTGTGCGAATTAAAATTACACTTCGGTTATCCCGTTGGTCGGCAAACATCTACCAAATTGACGGTACTCAAATCGACGTATCGGGCGTGCAAACAAAAAGTAAAACAACTGTCTCAATAACTGCAAGACCTGCAAAGGGTCCATACGATTTTGAACAAACAGGAATTATCAACGGCGGTTTCACTCAACAAAAAGCCGCTGCAGTGACTACTTGGTGGGCGGTTTATGCATCTCCATTTATGAATTCCCAATGTCGCAGTGGATTTGATGCCATCGGAGGGATTAAAACTGGTCCAATGCTTTGGTCGGGAACAATTCCAAACCCAGGTGAAAATAATTTCGGTTCTGGTCATTTTTATCCAGTCTCAGGACCCGATGGTAAACAAATGAATTCCCAACTGGAATTTCTAATGCAAAAGAGTGAAGTTAATTGCATCTGGCCCAATGAAACTCTTCAGTCAGTAGCTTCAAAACTTCGCCAAGTTCTTCTTCCTGAAAACGGCAAGCCATCAGTAGTTCGACCTATAAAAACTGAAAACTTGGACACCAAAATAAGAATTACTTTGGATAATTCAAATCTTCTTGCAGATTCCAAAGCTGGCATGGGACTAGCTTTTGAAGGTGACTCAACAATAAGTAAATGGACTGGCCGATAGATTTAAGCCAGCGCACCAACTTCCTGCATCAAGTAGAAGCCAGTGATAACTAATGCATACCCGGTTGTCGATGTGTTTACTCCAGAAGAAATCGTTGCTTTCAAGCTGAAATTTGGACCTGAAATTCCAGATGCATCAACAGTAGTAAAAACTTGAATTCCATATTCAAAATTTTCGCTAGACAATCGATATCCGTTGCCAGAATTAGTTATAAATCTTGAAATTGGCGTCAACGCGGCACCACTTACAGAAATTGATATTCCCAGCGATGGATCAACGGCAGCAATTGAAGTTGTAAAAATATTTGAAATCACAAGATATTTTTTTCCAGTTTGGAAGTCACCAAATTCGCTTGATTCTTTTCCAACACCAACACCGCCACTCAAACTTCCAACAAAATTAATATTTCCTAAAACGGCTCGGGATGGCCCTGCTAAACCTTGTGGACCTATGGATCCTTGAGAACCATCAGCTCCAACTGTTCCAGTTTCACCAATTGGTCCGCGCGCACCAGTATTTCCCGTTGTTCCTGCAATTCCTTGGGAACCAGTTGCACCGATAATTCCTTGAGCACCTGGTGATCCTGCAGGACCTTGTGGTCCAGTTACACCGGCCGCACCAACACTTCCTGCAGCACCAGCAACACCTGCAACACCTGCACCACCACTTGGGCCAGGAGTTCCAGCGGAACCTTGTGTTCCTGGTGCGCCTTGAATGCCCTGCAGACCTTGCATGCCTTGTGTTCCTTGTGTTCCTGAAGATGAAGTTGTTGCACCTTTGTCGCCAACTTTTCCATCACTACCTTGTTTTCCAACTGGACCCTGAGGTCCAACTGGTCCAACTAAACTTTTTGGTAAAGGCCATTTACCTTTTTTCTTAGGTCCGTATAAATTCGATGACAAAGTGTCTAGATAAAAATCACCATCAATCCCATCAGTTGCCTCTGGCGCACCTAATCCATTAAGTAATGTGTTTAATGTCGGTGCTTGAGTTGTTCGGCCCGCTGTTTTGGTTGCTGTTTTAATACTTTTATTTTTTCCAGACACTGCAAATGCATCTGGAGTTAACGTCCAAAGCAATGCACTTAAAGAGATAACTGAAATCAATTTGATCTCACGCTTTATTAGGGAAGTCGAAGCCATGGATTCTCACCTTCTCTCTACTCATTGATTCAGATTCCAATTAACCCGAGCCGCTAAATACAAGGTTTCTCACTGTGAGTGATGGTGGCAAGGTTCGAAAAGCCGCTCATAATCGACCTTTCGCGACATTTTTACCCTCAAAAAGCAGCGATCTTGAGAAATTTCGGAGAATTGGCCGAGAGTCTCTATTCACAAGCCGTTCTAAGGATTTCCGATTATCTTTATCAGGTAGGTCCTGTTATCTGATCACATCAGAGGCGGAGCGCCACTGGTTTGAAAACAAAAGGAGTTCAAATGAAGTCCAGCAGAAAATTGATTGCAGTAGTAGTCGTAACAGGTCTTGCAATCACAAGTGGCGGAACCGCACTTGCTGCAAGCAAAACCACAACTATTACTAGAACCACAACCAAAAAAGTGGTTACCTCAAATCCACAGATCAAACCACCAGCACAAGGTGGACAAATGGGTGGAGGCAAGGGAATGGGCGGACGTGACGACATGATGGGCGGCGCAGAAAAAGGTGGCGTTGATGTTTTAGCTGCCGTACTAGCAAAGCTCGTTACTGCCGGAACAATAACTCAAGCACAATCTGATGCAATTGTTAAAGCACTTGCAGATGACAAAGTTGCGAAAGATGCAGCCCGCGATGCAGAACGCACCGCTAATGATGCTGCTCGCGTTGCACAAAAAGCTAAACATGAAGCCGTAATAGCTGGCGCTCTAGGAATTACCGCAGCAGAGTTAAAGACTCAAATGGAAACCGGTAAGACTCTTGCTGATATTGCAGGCACCAAGAAAGATGCACTTATCACAGCCCTTGTTGCTGAAAAAAGTGCAGACCTTGATGCAGCAGTAACTGCAGGAAAATTAACTGCCGCGCAAGCAACAACTGCTAAAGCAAATCTCGTTGCACTTGTAACCGCCGAAATTTCATCCACGCGTCCAGCAATGGGCGGCCAAATGGGTGGCATGGGCGGTAAGGATGACAAGGGTGACAATGGTGATCGTATGGGTGGAAAAGGAAAAGGTCCTAAAGACAACACCGGAGTTGCACCAAAGACCAATCCTGCTCCAACAGCCTCAACCCCTGCAGCTCCTGCAAAAAGCGGTAACAAGGCAGCAATTACTCAAATAAAGAAAGTATCAAAAGCAGCTTAATTAATCTCCCCCTTAAGAAACAGGGCGCGCGTGCCAAGTGCACCGCGTCCTGATTCTTTTTCTGCCAAGATCTCTGCATGCAAATACATATTGGATCTGATCACGCCGGCTTTGCCTATAAAACTTTAATAATTGATCACTTGAAAAAATCAGGTCATGAGGTGGTCGACCATGGGCCATTTACATATGAAGCACTTGATGATTACCCAACTTTTTGTTTAAGAGCGGCTGAAGGTGTTGCAAAAAACTCCGGATCACTGGGAATAGTTTTGGGTGGTTCAGGAAATGGCGAACAGATCAGTGCCAACAAAGTTGCTGGAATTCGGGCGGCTCTTGCATACAACAGTGAAATTGCCGCACTAGCTCGTCAGCACAACAACGCAAATGTTTTATCAATCGGCGAGCGCATGAATTCAGAAGCCGAAGCTCTTGCAATTGTTGATGCTTTCTTGGCTACTCCTTATTCAGGGGAAGATCGACACACTCGTCGTATCGACATGATCTCGGATTACGAAGTAAGTAAAAAACTTCCTCCGCTTTAATTTATTACTTTTTAAAGTAATGAAAATCTGTAACTTGATGCTCTTTGTCTAAACCTTGTTTTTCAAACCGCGTGAAGGTTCGATTATTAGGTCGTGGAACAACTCCCCCAGAAAATTCAGGTACCTGTTTCATTCTTTCAGCGATCCAATCTGCATAAGGTTGCCAATCGGTAGCGATATGCAAAAGTCCGCCACTGCGTATTTTTTTAGCGAGTAAGTTTAAGAAATCACCTTGCAGCAATCTGCGTTTGTGATGACGCAATTTTGGCCAAGGATCAGGAAAATAAATTCTGATCTCATCAATTGACTCATCAAGAATTTTCTCTGGCAGTACCAACATCACATCATCATGAATAATCCGAACGTTGGTAACTCCAGCTTGATCTATTCGCCATAAGAGTGAACCGATACCCGGGCGATGAATCTCAAGTGCGACGATTCCAATTGTTGGATCTGCTGCTGCCATCTCGGCAGTTGCCTCCCCCATGCCAGTTCCAATCTCAAGGACTACATGATTTAGCTCTGGAAAGAGCGAATGCAGATCGATTGCTTGCTCACCGATCTCGACTCCAAATCGCTGCCAATGCCGCTCAATTGCCGCCTCTTGGGAATGAGTTATTCGGGCCCCACGTAATTTATAAGTTCGAATCGAGTTCGAATGATCGTGCTGGGCCTCCATAGCCCAAGCCTGCCACTGATTACTTTTTAGCCCAAACCCTCGCCAAGTGGTTGGATATCACCTCAACGCTTTATATAAGGAGTATCTGTGCCTGGAGTAAACCTTTCTCGTGCTGAAGCCGCCGCTCGTAGTGCTCACTTAAAAGTAGCGAGCTATCTTGTCGAGTTAGACCTGACTACCGGCGCCGAAGTTTTCCGCGCAAAAACCACAGTTAAGTTTTCAAGTAGTAAACCAGGTAGTGAAACTTTTATAGATGCAGTCGGTCGCACTCTGCACAGTGCAACTCTCAATGGTGTGGCATTAGAGGCATCTGTCTTTGATGGCGAAAGTATTCATTTAAAAAATCTTGCAACAGAAAACACCTTGGTCGTAGATCTAGATGCTATCTATTCAACATCGGGTGAAGGTCTGCACCGATTTGTTGATCCTGCCGATTCAGAAGTTTATTTGTACTCACAATTTGAAGTTGCTGATTCACGTCGAGTTTATGCTTGCTTTGACCAACCAGATTTAAAAGCCAAGTTCTCACTTACAACTATTGCTCCATCTAATTGGCAGGTAATCTCAAATTATTCAGCCAAAGAGAAAAAAGATCTTGGTGACAACAAAACTCTCTGGGTGTTCAAGGAAACTCCAGTGATGTCTACATACATCACCGCTCTCATTGCCGGTCCATATCACTTCGTAGCCGATATCTATAAAGGCGAAAAGGAAGTTCCACTTGGAATTTATTGCCGAACATCACTTGCAGCAAAGTTAGATGCTGATGAAATCTTTAAAATCACCAAACAAGGATTTGCTTACTTTGAAAAAGAGTTTGGCCTTGCTTATCCGTTTGAAAAGTATGATCAGATCGCTGTTGCTGAATTTAACGCAGGTGCTATGGAAAATGCTGGAGCGGTTACGTTTGCCGAGGATTACTTTGTCTTTAGAAGCAAAGTCACTGACAAAAATTACAACTGGCGGGCGAATGTAATTTTGCATGAGATGGCACATATGTGGTTTGGCGACTTGGTAACTATGACCTGGTGGGATGACCTTTGGCTAAATGAATCATTTGCTGAGTGGGCTTCCTATACCGCTCTAGCTGATGCAACTCGCTTCACAAATTCCTGGACCGTCTTTAACGCCGAAAGAAAAAACTGGGCTTACCGCCAAGATCAACTCTCATCTACTCACCCAATTGTTGTAGATATGTCAGATCTAGAAGCTGTAAAAACAAACTTTGATGGAATCACATATGCAAAAGGTGCTTCCGTCTTGCAACAACTTGTCGCCCACGTTGGAAAAGATAATTTTGTTAATGGATTGCGCCAGTACTTTGCAAAGCACGCATGGGGAAATACAACTTTGAATGATCTATTGGTTGAACTTGAAGCCACGAGTGGTCGCTCGCTTAAGCCTTGGGTCTCTACCTGGCTGCAAACTGCTGGTGTAAATACTTTGCGTCCTGCAATCGAAGTTAAAGATGGAAAGTACTCCAAGATTTCTGTTGCACAGGAAGCACCACTTGTTCCAAAAGGTTCTACTGAACTTCGCCCGCATCGCATGGCTGTTGGACTTTATGATTTAAAGAGCGACAATTTAACACTTCGTAAATCTGTCGAACTTGATGTCGCAGGTGCTCTCACTTCAATTGATCAATTAATTGGTGAAAAAGAAGCTGATTTAATTTTGCTAAATGATCGCGATTTAAGTTATGCGAAAATTCGCTTTGATGAGCGTTCAATTGCAACTTTGACCAAGAACCTCGCCGGTATTGAAGATCCACTTACTCGTGCACTTTGCTGGTCTGCTTCATGGGACATGTTGCGCGATGGAGAACTTTCGGCAAGTCAATATGTTCCGATGGCAATTTCTGGTCTTGCAACCGAAAAAGATGTCTCTGTTATCTCCATGACTTTGATTCAAATGGGCACGGCTGTCGAATTATTTGCCTGTGCCGAAAATCGCGACAAAGTACGTGAACAGATGGCAAATGGCTTAGAAATCTTGCTAGAAAACAGCGCCCCAGGTTCAGATATGCAACTGCAATATGCGCGTTCATTTGTCACCGCAGCATTTTCAGATCGACAAAATGCACGGATCCGACAAATTCTTGATGGAGATGTCGCTGGTTTAGTTGTCGATGCAGATCTGCGTTGGCATTTTCTTGGCGCACTCGCAGAACGTGGCAAGTTAACTGAAGCTGAAATCGCTAAAGAGGTCGCCGCAGATAACACTGCTAGTGGTCTTAAATCTGCTGCTTTCTGTCGGGCAGCTCTTCCTACAGCAGATGTAAAAGCTAAAGCTTGGGAAGATGCATTTAACTCTGAGCTTTCAAATCACATTCAATTGGCGACTATTGGCGGCATGCAACGTCCAAGCCAACGTGAATTATTTCTTCCTTACGTCGACAAGTATTTTGATTGCTTAGTTGAAACTTGGGAAAAGAAATCTTATGAAATTGCATCCAACATTGTCGCCGGATTATTTCCTAACTATTTAGTAAGCGATACAAATCTTGCTAAAGCTGAGAGCTGGCTATCTGGTGTCGGAAAAGATGCTCCAGCAGCTTTACGAAGATTGGTATCCGAGAACCGAGATTCAATGGCGCGAGCACTCAAAGCGCAAGGCGTTGACGCTAAGGCGTAATTAATTAATTTTTGTAATTGCACGACCAGCGCTACCACGCGCATTTTTTGGTCTTACTGCTAAATACACAATTAAGGAGATGACAATAAACAATCCGGCGGGGGCTAAGAAAAAATAAGTGAAGGTTTCTAATGCGCTAAGGCCTGGACCGGGCATGCTGCCATCTTCTTGATTAATTGCCAGATTTAGTATTTGTGAATTCATAATGCAGTAATCCTACTAGTTAAATTTGTTTGCTAAGCGACAACACTTCCCACGCCAAATGGCTGTAGGTATGGCACCCAGCGTGGGTCCGCACGACCGGTACCCAATATTCGCCACGCTGCCCCTGAAGGTTCTTTAGGAATATTTCGTAAACGCCAACCTAAATCTTTCAACGTTCTGTCAGCTTTGGAATGGTTACAACGATGGCAAGCAGATACAACATTGTCCCAAGCATGAGCGCCGCCGCGAGATCTTGGCATCACATGATCAATGCTTGTTGCTGGCGCTTGGCAATAGACACATTTGCCACCATCGCGGGCAAAAATTGCACGGCGAGTAAGTGGCACCGTATTGCGATATGGAACTCTGACAAATCGATTTAATTTAATAACAGTTGGGAGTGAAATATCTCCGGCTGGATGGTGAATAAAAGATCCGGAAGTTTCAACTACACCTGCACGCTGATTCATAACCAAGATAAGGGCGCGACGTTCACTAACGACGCAGAGAGGCTCATAAGTGGCATTTAGGACAAGAGCGTTAGACATCACCACTCCCTCCTCGGCACATTTTGCCGATCTGATAAACAGATAGATGAAATCTTGCTAGTTTCTATGGAAGTTGGCTAGTAAGGCACACCAGAAAAAAGGGTCAGTTGATGAACTTTTGGTGCTGCGAGCCTAGGCTTAGGCGCATGAGCCTGAAATATCCGCCTGCAGATCGTGAGCCTTGCAGTGATGATTACTTCGGTCAGATGGTCGCAGATCCATATCGCTGGCTCGAAGATGGCCAATCTTCAGCCACTAAGAAGTGGTCCGCGGCTCAAGAGGAACTGTGGCAAGACCAGATTAAGCAATTAAGTGGGCGTGATCATTGGGCCCAGCGATTAACGACATTGCTTGGTGCCGGATACATATCTACGCCGGCTTGGCGCGGAGCAAGATCTTTTTACATGTGCCGCAAAGCTGGCGAAGAGTTGGGAATTCTTTACAGTCGCAAAACTCCAGATTCACCAGAAGTAGATTTACTTGATCCGATTGCAATTGATCCAACTGGGAAAACGACATTAGATGCATTCCAACCTTCTAAAGAAGGAAATTTACTGGCTTATCAATTATCAGCTGGAGGAACTGAAGAAAGTTCAATTTACGTTCTAGATATCGAAAGTAAGAAAATAATTGATGGGCCAATTGATCGCGGTCGCTACTCACCTATTGCTTGGCTACCCGGTGAAAATGCATTTTATTATGTTCGGCGCCTTGCTCCAGATTTAATTCCAGCGGAAGAAGAGCAGTTTCATCGACGGGTGTATTTGCACAAAGTTGGTACACCTGCAGAAAATGATATTGAAATTTGGGGAGCCGAAGAAGAGATCACTAGTTATTACGGAGTTACTGTTTCAATGGATGGACGTTGGCTTAGTATATCTGCAAGTGCGGGAACTGAACCTCGTAACGATCTCTGGCTTGCAGATCTACAAAGTAGTTCAATCGAAAATCCAGATTTAATTTTAATTCAAAGTGCAGAAAGTGATTCACAAACTGATGTCCAGGCATTGCGTGATGGAAGAATTTTAATCGGAACAGATTTTGATGCACCACGTGGCCGGATCTGTATTTCCTCTCCAAGTACCTTGCTTTCAATGGGTGAGAGTGCACAATGGCGTGAGTTAGTTGCTGAAGACCAAGAAGCGGTAATGGGTGGGTGGGCAATATTAGATGGCGATCAACTTCCAGGTGCAATGCTTTTGGTTTCTTGGGAAAGACATGGCGTTAGTGAGATAAGTATTCACTCACTTGAAACTGGAGAACGACAAAGCACAATTCCATTGCCGGGATCTGGAACTTTGACAGGTTTAAGTGAGCGACCAGAAGGTGGTCATGAGGCCTGGATTGGTTACACCGACCATGTAACTCCCCCAACTGTTTATCACTTTGATGCTCGCACATTAAAACTAAGTAAATATGCAGATCCGCCAGGAAGTGTTGCTGTTCCAAAAGTTTTTTCAAAACAAATTACTTATAAATCTTTAGATGAAACTCTTGTGCGAATGTTTGTACTTTCCCCAACTGAAAAACCAGATCAGCCTCGTCCTACTGTGCTTTACGGCTACGGCGGGTTTGGAGTTGGCTTATCCCCTGGATATTCAGCAAGTGCACTTGCTTGGGTTGAAGCTGGTGGAGTTTGGGTAGTTGCAAATATTCGCGGTGGTGATGAAGAGGGTGAAGATTGGCACCGTGATGGCACGCGTGGTGAGAAACAAAATGTTTTTGATGATTTTCATTCCGCTGCGAGAACTTTAATCGAGCAGGGGTGGAGTACCTCGGCGCAACTTTCTATTGAAGGTGGATCAAATGGTGGTTTGTTAGTTGGCGCGGCACTAACTCAAGAACCCGATCTTTATAGCGCGGTAGTTTGTTCCGCGCCTTTGCTAGATATGGTCCGTTACGAAAAACACGGTTTAGGTGCGACCTGGTCAGATGAATATGGAAGTGCTGAAATTGAAGAAGAGTTTGAGTGGTTGATTTCTTACTCTCCTTATCATCAAGTGCGCGAAGGCGTTAATTATCCAGCAACCTTATTTACCGTATTTGATAGTGATACTCGCGTTGACCCACTTCATGCCCGGAAGATGTGCGCTGCGTTACAACATGCAACAGTGGGTGAACCACCTATTTTAATCCGAGCAGAGTTTGATGTTGGACATGGAGCAAGATCACT
>Ga0214919_10001724_pt1 | contig 35338 bp, 58 predicted proteins | sample LL1503_MetaG_FD_177994 | JGI IMG/M metagenome (GOLD analysis project Ga0214919, IMG submission 177994) | Freshwater microbial communities from Lake Lanier, Atlanta, Georgia, United States - LL-1503 | ecosystem: Environmental > Aquatic > Freshwater > Lake | place: USA: Georgia | collected...
GGCCCAACGGGACCACAGGGTGACACAGGTCCAACAGGACCACAGGGTGACACTGGCCCAACAGGACCACAGGGTGACACAGGCCCAACGGGACCACAGGGTGACACAGGTCCAACAGGACCACAGGGTGACACTGGCCCAACAGGACCACAGGGTGACACAGGTCCAACAGGTCCAACAGGACCACAGGGTGACACTGGCCCAACAGGACCACAAGGTGACACAGGTCCAACAGGACCACAGGGTGACACTGGCCCAACAGGACCACAGGGTGACACAGGTCCAACAGGTCCAACAGGACCACAGGGTGACACTGGCCCAACAGGACCACAAGGTGACACAGGTCCAACAGGTCCGCAAGGTGACACAGGTCCAACAGGACCGTCAGGACCAACAGGACCACAGGGTGACACAGGACCACAGGGTGACACAGGTCCAACAGGACCACAAGGTGACACAGGTCCAACAGGACCACAGGGTGACACAGGTCCAACAGGACCACAGGGTGACACAGGACCTACAGGACCGTCAGGACCAACAGGACCACAGGGTGACACAGGACCTACAGGACCGTCAGGACCAACGGGACCACAGGGTGACACAGGTCCAACAGGACCACAAGGTGACACAGGTCCAACAGGTCCAACAGGACCACAGGGTGACACTGGCCCAACAGGACCACAGGGTGACACAGGTCCAACAGGACCACAAGGTGACACAGGTCCAACAGGACCACAGGGTGACACTGGCCCAACAGGACCACAAGGTGACACAGGTCCAACAGGTCCAACAGGACCACAGGGTGACACTGGCCCAACAGGACCACAAGGTGACACAGGTCCAACAGGACCAGGTTTTAACTCAGTTGCATCACCTGCTTTTACTCGTGTTCTTACATCTGATGGAACTGCATCGGGTGCCATTGCAGAACAATGGTTAACTTTCGTCAGCGGCAGCATGGTGGGCGATTCAATACTGTCTGTTACAGGTTCTATATTACCTGGTAGCGATGGAACCTATACCCTTGGTTCTGCTGATAAACGTTGGTCCAACGTCTTTACAAACGATTTACACCTCAAGAACGATCGTGGTGATTGGACAATTGTTGAGGAAGAAGAAGATTTAACGATTAGAAACAACAAGAATGGAAATTGGTATAAGTTTGCGTTGGTTCCAATTACAAAAAAGTAGTTTAAAATAACACAAGATAAAAAGGCCAGCAAAATTGCTGGCCTTTTTTATTTTCTATTTTATTTTTTAATTTTATGTTGTATTTCATTTACAGGCAATTAACATATGTCATTTAGATTTCACGTTTTAGGATTACCTCACACTGTCACTTGTAAAGAATACATTGCTTGTGCGTATACGCAGAAGGTTTTGAAATTTTGTAAGATGATGAAAGCGAGGGGGCATACGATTATCCACTATGGTAATGAAATGAGTGAAGTTCCGTGTGATGAGCATGTAACTGTTGTTACAAAAGAAGATTTAGAAATAGCCTATGGTAGTTATGATTGGAAGAAAAATTTTTTCAAACATTCTACTGATGATCATGCTCACAAAACTTTCAATAAAAACGCGTCCCGCGAGGTAGCTGCCAGAAAAAAACCAGGAGATTTTCTTTTATGTTTTTGGGGATGGGGTCACAAGCCAACAGCAGATGCAAATTCTGATATGTTAGTTGTGGAACCAGGCATTGGTTATACTGGTGACGGTGGTTGGCAAGCTAGATGGAGGGTGTTTGAATCATATGCTATTTATCATCAAACAGCGGGAAGATTAAATAAAGGACCGGATTGGTATCATGTGGTGATACCAAATTATTTTGATCCTGAAGAGTTTGAATTTTCAGCTGAAAAAGATGATTATGTTTTGTGCCTGGGACGAATCATTACATCCAAGGGAACACATGTAGCAATTCAAGCCGCTCAGGCTGCTGGAAAAAGAATCTTGATAGCTGGGCAGGGTTCTTTGGCAGACGTTGGATATCCAGATCCTTTGCCGTCCGGGATTGAATATGTCGGTTATGCCGATGTAGAAAAAAGAAAAAAGTTGATGAGTAAGGCACAATCCTTTATTATTCCCTCGAATTATTACGAGCCGTTTGGGGGCGTCATGGTAGAGGCTATGATGTCAGGAACCCCAGTCATTACTGTAGATTGGGGTGCTGCTACAGAAATAGTTCCTCATGGTATTACCGGATACCGTTGTAGAACTTTTGAACAATTCGTTTGGGCAATAAAAAATACAGAAAAAATTGATCCACACACGTGTCGCGCTTGGGCAATGAATAATTTTAGTTTAGACAAAGTTTCAAAGATGTATGAAGAATATTTCCAAAGCGTGGCAAACGTCTCCAACGGTAAGGGTTGGTATGAGAAAAATCCTGATAGAAAAGAACTGGATTGGCTCGAAAGAAGCTTTAAAGTATGATTTTGTTGAAATTGGAACGAGCTATTTTGACACCTTGGCTCAAGATTCTCAAAATGGGATTGGTCATATTATATTGATGAATGGATAGAATTTTTTCAGAATTCAAAATAAAGGAAAGTGGGCTACAATGGAAAATTTTGATCACAAAGTCATGTGGAAAGAAGAAAAACCCTTCGCAGACAGACTTTCGCAGTGGACAAAAACAACTCTTAATCCCACCAAAGTCGTAGATTTGGGTTGTGGACCTGGCATGTACGTTGTTTCACTAAGAGAAATTAGTGTAAATGCATATGGATATGATCTAGACGCTAGAATTCTCAATAAAGAAAGTCTTGGATTGCGTCATGCCAACATGTTTGAAGTTAATGACCCGGCCGACGTTGTTTTTTGTATTGAAGTTGCCGAACACATTGCTGCCGATCACGAAATAGATGTCGTCAAAGCTGTTACAAGAAATACTCTCCCGGGTGGAACTCTTATTTGGTCGGCAGCGCATCCAGAACAAGGTGGAATTGGACATATAAATTGTAGACCTAAAGATCATTGGCATACTCTTTTAGAGTCTTGTGGAATGAGAAGAGATCACGACAGAGAATCACAATTACTTCATTACATTCGTTCGGGTTATCACATGGGATGGTTTTCTATGAATGCTATGGTTTTTGTTCGTGGCATTACTGTGTAATTTGCGCCAGTAATTTAATTTTTATCAATGAATAAACATGAAAATCTCACCCAGGTAAGATGTGACAGCATAGTTGTTTGACAATCTTATATTTAAAAGAGTGTGATTATTTTAAAAATCATAGTCAAATCAAGGAAAATAGATTATGTCACTAGTAACAAATAATATATCTGGTTCCGCAAGTGATTACTCTCACATTGGAATAACAGGTAGTGTCATCATCTCAAACACTGGAAATTCATCGTTTCCACACCCGGGTTTTGACACCGTCTTCTTCGTTTCTGGTTCAATCGGTGGGACTGCAAAGTCGGTCTTTGGCGGTGATGTTGTCATCAGCGGTTCCTTGATAAATAAAAATAATCTAATTGTATCTGGCACCCTCACGGCTATAAATGGCCTATCTGGTTCTCTCACCAAATTATCAGACGGTACGTCCTACCTCATTGCCGGCACAAATATTCAGATTACTTCATCTTCAAACGGACCGATTACAATATCTTCACCAACTGGTAATCAAGGGTCCACAGGTCCAACAGGACCCCAGGGTTCCACAGGACCAACAGGACCCCAAGGGTCCACAGGTCCAACAGGACCCCAGGGTTCCACAGGTCCAACAGGACCCCAGGGTTCCACAGGTCCAACAGGACCACAGGGTGACACAGGTCCAACAGGACCCCAGGGTTCCACAGGTCCAACAGGACCCCAGGGTTCCACAGGTCCAACAGGACCTCAAGGTTCCACAGGTCCAACAGGACCCCAGGGTTCCACAGGTCCAACAGGACCCCAAGGGTCCACGGGTCCAACAGGACCCCAGGGTTCCACAGGTCCAACAGGACCCCAGGGTTCCACAGGTCCAACAGGACCTCAAGGTTCCACAGGTCCAACAGGACCTCAAGGTTCCACAGGTCCAACAGGACCCCAGGGTTCCACAGGACCAACAGGACCCCAAGGGTCCACAGGTCCAACAGGACCCCAGGGTTCCACAGGTCCAACAGGACCACAGGGTGCCACAGGTCCAACAGGACCCCAGGGTTCCACAGGTCCAACAGGACCCCAAGGGTCCACGGGTCCAACAGGACCCCAGGGTTCCACAGGTCCAACAGGACCCCAGGGTTCCACAGGTCCAACAGGACCCCAGGGTTCCACAGGTCCAACAGGACCTCAAGGTTCCACAGGTCCAACAGGACCTCAAGGTTCCACAGGTCCAACAGGACCTCAAGGTTCCACAGGTCCAACAGGACCTCAAGGTTCCACGGGACCGAGTGGCACACCTTATTTTATAAGTACGACTGCTGGAAATTTATACACCACAGGATCAACAGCATTCATTGGTGGTGGATCCGATTACACTAATTCTATTTTTGCGCCTTCCCAAAAGGGATCCGACGTCTTCTTCTATGTCAGTGGCTCGACAGCAACAGGTGCTACAAGCGGAGTTTCACTGTTCGGTGGCAACGTTGTGATCAGCGGCTCAATTTCTGGCAAAAACGGATCGACCATTGTTGGTGATGTCATGGAAATGACTGGTAGCTTGACTGTTACCAGCAACGCCGCCATCAATGGTGGTGCTTTGACGAGCACAGCGGTCACCTTCAATCTTTTAGATTCAGGTCAGACAACATTAAACATCGGCAGAAGTGCAACTACTGCCATCAATCTTGGTACTACCTCTACCCTAACCACAACAATTGGTAATAGATCAACAGCGGCCAAGCTTGAATTAAATGCAGGAGATTTAAGTGCAGGGTTGGGTGGATTGTTCTTGACCGGTTCTGCTGCGACTATTTATACAATCGGTGGTGAGACCGGAACTGGTACGATAACAGTTGGTCAATCGACGGCTTCCAATTCAATCAACATTGGAAATGCCAACACAGCTGATACAAAAACGCAGACTATAAACATTGGTGCAGGCACTGGCGTCACGACAGGCAAGAGCGTCGTGACAATTGGATCCACTGCAAATGCTTCGTCTCTCACTTTACAGGCGGGAACAGGAACGATATCAATAGGGACTTCGGCTTCTGCAAGAACAGTCAGTATTGCCACTGGCGGAGGAACTGCGGTTCAGACGGTGACTTTAGGCTCCACTGCAAGCACTTCTTCATTAACTCTTGACGCCGGAACAGGAACGATAGGTATCGGCACTTCGGCTTCTGCAAGAACAGTCAATATAGCCAATGGTGCTGCCGTACAAACGGTGACTTTGGGAAGTACAAACAGCACTTCTTCATTGACTCTTGATGCTGGGACAGGTACGATAGGAATAGGTGCCTCGGCTTCTGCAAGAACAGTCAATATAGCCACTGGTGCTGCCGTACAAACGGTGACTTTGGGAAGTACAAACAGTACTTCTTCATTGACTCTTGATGCTGGGACAGGTACGATAGGAATAGGTACCTCGGTATCAAGTAGAACAGTAAACATAGCAACCGCTGGTGGTAGCGGCGTACAAACTATTACAATAGGAAATTCAGCTTCGGGGACAGCTACGGTTTTAAAAGGAGATAAATTAGGTTTTTTTGCACTCACCGCTTCTACAGCTGTCGTAAAAGCAACCGTTACTGGCGCCAGAGGTAATAATGCCGCTCTGACATCTTTGCTTATTGCATTAAATGATTACGGTCTCATTACAAACAACAGCACCAGCACGTGATTAGATTTATATTATAATGAAAGACATGATTGAATGATTGACAAACAAGAAAAAATATCTGAAGATGATTTGGTAGAGATCAGAGAGGCTCAAAAAAATCTCCAGACCGCACAATTAAACTTCAAAAATTTACAGCTTGAACTGGACAACAAGATTCTTAGGGTTTACCTGAAACATTCAATGAATGAAAAAGATACCATAGACATTGAGACAGGGGTCATTAGTCGACTAGATGGGAATAGTTAGTCACATGCCACACACCATCAAAGGTACTAGTGCAGGTGGACCATATACAAGTCTTTATTTAGGACAATATGGAACTGCAATTTTAAGGAAAATAATGGGCGGCAAAGGGGCGATTATTGGCCCCGTAAGCTCTACCTAACGTCATCAATTATTTAATATCCAAGGATACCAGACTTTATCTTTGTCCCTGGCCCAGACTCGAGAAGTTCCATGTTCTCCCCAATCCAAAATGATTAGGTGGTCTTGGTCCCTTGAGCTCCATTCTACATTCTTCACAAATGAGTGATACTCTGTCAATCCGTAAACGATAATTCTTTCGCCGACCTTAGGCAACTTTTCGTGATCCATACACCTGCCTCACATAATCCCACATCACGATAGATGACGCACATCCCACGTTAAGCGACGGCACGGATCCGACTTGAGGAATTCCCACGATGTCGTCGGCAACTTGTAACAACTCCTCCGAAAGCCCCCGACCTTCCTCACCTAAAATCATGAAGACAGGATCGGTGGACCAAACATAGTTGTCTAACGATTTAAACTTGGGTGATTCTAGATTGTTCTCCACGGCCACCACACGCCCCGAGTGAAGTGTGATGATGTCTTTCAATTCATTCAATTGTGATAACCACTTGACGGGCGTGTAGTGGTGAACTCCCTGGGCTCCACGCCGATCCCATTGCTTCTTTCCCAGATAAAATACCCCTCGAGCACCAAAGGCATTGGCGTTACGGATTAATGTGCTGATGTTAAAATCGCCTGTGAGGTGTTCCATCACAACATAAAAATTTCGAAGTCCAGGATCTAATTTTGATCTCATGTCTGTTTCAGACAAGCCACGAAGGTCTGGTCTGACATTCTTGAGCCATCCAGAATAATCAGGGGTACCGGGATTGAGGAAAACAACCTTATTAGATTCGAGTGATTTTGATGCCATTCTGTGTTCCTTCTGTGAATTGAAACCTTGAATATGGAATCCAACCTTCGTAGTTTAGGGTAGGAATGTTCAAGATTTCTGACATGTTGTGTCCAAAATTTTGGACAAACCTTGCGTTGGTTACTTTTTCTTCTTCAACCATTTCAAATCCTAACCATTCTACTTCCCACTTTTCACCTTTGCGTAAAGAAATCATGACAACGTCATCTTCTTGAAGAGGAACATTATCCTCTACATCAGCCTCGACTTCCGGCCACATTAAGGCAGCAAATTCAGGATCTGAATACAGGTAAATCTGGCTGTCTTTTTCTATAACTTCAATCGAAAATTTTTTCACTGATTGACAATCTCCGGGGACCTACGAGAAGATAATCTAATCAATCAATTACGTATATAAAACTTGGTGACCCTACCGGGTATCGATCCCGGTTCTCCGCCTTGAAAGGGCGATGACTTAGCCAGTGGTCGATAGGGCCAAATATCGTCGACTTTTTAGCCGACGATTGTATTTTCACTTCTTGGGTGCAACTGTGGTTGTACCTGCAGCGTTAGTGACAGTAGAAGTAACCGTGTTGTTGGCAGCGGGAACGGCACTGGCACTGGCAGCTGGGGTTGCAGCAACGGTAGCCGATGCAACGGCTGAAGCAACAACGGGAGCGGGTGTAACTGCAACTGAAGAAGCAGCAGTGACCCCAGCGTCAGCAGATGTCTTGTCATCGACAGCTGGCGTTGATGTACAGGCGGCAAGGCAAAGAAGTGTAGTAATCAATCCAATCTTTTTCATTTTAAAAAATCTCCCGTGGTCGTCTAATTTGACCACGGGAGAACAATACCACAATATGTTGTTTTGTTTATGCTGTTTTTACTTCGTTGTTTTACTGTCCGTTTTGACACCCGTCGTATTGTCAAGATATTTTTGAAATGGGTGAGCCAACAGAACGCTGGTCATGTGTTTGTATCTATTTCTTGAGATGTTCAAACCAATTTCACAGTTTCCAGAAGCGTAGGCAGCCATAGCCTCAGATTCTGGAACATTTTTGCATGTGTTGATAGAAGATCGCATTACATGATATCCAGCAAGTATACACTTTTTTCTGTCGGTAACGAGGTCTTTGCCTGTCCAACCTTCTGTTGTCTTGCCTTTTTCACCAATATGTAATTGCATGATACACCATGAACCGCCTCTATCTCCTCGATTAGAACCCGTATCAACACTCTTGCGATAAGCCCCACTTTCGTGTGAAGCCCAAGTTGCCATCAATACGGCAGACTTGTATCTTCCATTTGGACCTTGAAATAGTGGTTTTTCATTTTCATCAAATGTGACATCAACGATGTCATGAGCAATGGATTCTAACCTCTCTTTTTTCTCGACCGGCGTTTCCGCATCATTTGGGTTGTATGTCTTCATGTTGAGTGGAGACAAAGAAACCAAAATTGACATCATCCAACCGGCCAAAACATTCAGATCGATCATTATTATTCTCCTGTGTTATTTGGTGCTCCCAAAAGCAGAAGTGAGCCATGCACCAGTGACCCACCCGATAGTGCCTCGCGGCGTTAAAATTTTAATCTCTAATCCCGCAGATTCCATTGTTTTCAGCACAAACAACAGATCACCCCGTCGCACAGTATCAATAACATTTCTATCGTTCTTGCGACAAACGTCATAGACAGGGGTAGAATTTACCTGGGGTAATAAAAACACGATATCACCTACGTTGACTTTCACGTCAAAATTTAAGTCAAAAAATTATACACTATTGCATTCAACATTTACATCGATAAAATCGAAAAGTTAAACAACGTGATTAATTCATGGTGTATATTTATACTGTAATTCGGATTTTAACCACTATTGAATACACAGAAATCCTCAAAACACATGAAACCTCACATTAAGCCTCTCAACAAAGCCATCAAAGACATCACAAAAGCACCCAGGGGCTTGAATAAAAAAATTTGGGAGAACGAAAATAAGATTAAGCCTTCTGTCAAAGAAAAATTACTAGTGATCGCTGAAGAGCTTTGGGATGACCTTGAGCATGGTGATGCAGAATTACAAGACATCGTATTCACAGGATCTATGACAGGTGAAAGATGGTCAGATGATTCTGATATAGACCTGCACCTAATCGTACAATTCAGTGACGTAAACCCCGACGAAGACTTTGTCAACAGCTACTATCGTGCAAGAACTCGTCTGTGGAACACGCAACACGACATCAGCATAGACGATCATCCAATTGAAGTTTATGTTCAAGACTCTAAACAAGAACACTACTCTATAGGCATCTATTCGTTGATTGAAGACAAATGGATTTTAAAAAGAGAACCAGGAAAGTTTGCAACATACAACGAAGTTGCAAAAAAAGCAAAAGTACTGGCAAGAGACATCAAAGAGTTAATAAAATACCTTAACTCCAATCCCGGGTTACAGAAGATTGAATCCGCATCTAGTTTTATGGAAAAATTACAAAAAATGCGCAAGGTGGGTCTTGAATCACAAGGTGAAGGATCGGTAGAAAACTTAGCCTATAAGGCTCTTCGCAGGGCTGGTCTGTTTGACAAACTCAATGATTCATTAAATAAAAGTTTTGACAAGTTATTTACGACCTAAATTTCTTTACTGAAAGGCAACCAAACGCAGGGTATTCCTCTAGACTGAATTGTTTGTAACATTGTCTTACCCCCAATTGGATTCACAGAATGAATGATGATTTGTTTAGGCAACATGTCATCATCACAACCCACAATCCATTTGGCGACATCAAGGCCTGTCAACAATCGTGGCTTGCCCCACCCATCAGGCGTCATGTCAGCATCTTTTATTTCGTCACCCAAATCGTGGTCTAGATGAACAAGATCCCAACCTCCTAACGCAAGTTCATCAATGCACTGATTGTGTCGAAAAACATGCACGACTTTATTTCCGGAATACCGTCGCGCAAACTCGTCGTGTCTTTCGACCATGTCATCAAGGATAAGAATGTTCATGAAATCACGCTACAGGACGACCTTGTAAGATAACACACTTTCATCCTTGTCTTCAATTGCTTGACACTTACAACGTTGATCTTTGGGAATATCCCCGAGTACTTGCTCAATGTGAGCACCACAACCTGCGTATGAAGGTTTGTTACATTTTTGACACGTTATTCTTTTACACATTTTTTTCTTCTTCCATCGTTATCCTGTGAATTTCTGGTGGAACTACATCTTTAAGAGACGTCTGTAACCCCGAGGCCTGTTGTAACAAAAATTCCAAGTGTTCTTTTACGTCCGGAATCGCTGACCATTGAAAATCAACGCTTAAATTTGAAAAATCCAAATTCAGCAATTCCTCTAATTGAGTTTTGATCTGTGCAAGTCCCTGCGTTGTTTTTAAAAAAGTTTCAGTTGACATAACTTATCCTAAAATATCTCAAATAAATCATAAAGTTTATTTAAATTGAGCCGACTGCGCGAAGAAATCTGTCCAAGTCCTCTTCTGATCTCAACCTAATTCCCCAACCGGAAGATTTTTCCCCGTCTCGACCCCAAGGTTCAACAGGAAGCTGCATCACTTCCTTCAACGTCTCTGCAGCCTCGGATGTCCTGCCATACAGAGTCACAAAGATATTGTCACTTCTGAAATGGATAGACTCAACCGTCCCAATCGGAGTGTTCTTATAAACCGAACCAAACCCTCTCCTCTTTGGACTTCCTTCCATTTTTTGTCTAAACATATTCACAGCCTTTGCAGCCCACGGATACGTAATCTTGGTTAGAACATTTTCCCAAGAAATATCGTCATCATCAGACTTTAAAACTCTCCTACGAGGAGTGTAAGATTCTGACAATTCAGCCAATGGATACCGTTGAATAAGAGAAACCAACAAATTATCATCAAGCATCGCAAGTTTAATTGCCATCGCCGTGACATCAATTCCACGATCCTGTAAAAAGTCAGCCGTCAAAATAACCTCAGGATCATAATTCTCAGCCACCAACACAATTCTTGGGGTTGAAACGTCGGCTCCTTCAAGAATAGGTGCAATTTCATCGCGCTGAGGATGGTTAATTCGCGACAAAAATTTGAGATAATCTTCAGTCGTCCACGTAGACAACATGGCAGCATACGACAATGATTGTAACAACTGAAGCTTGTTCTTCTCTCTCTTGAGCTCAATTATGACAGGCGTACCCTCCCAATCAAGAGCCAAAATATCAATGGAATCATTGCAAGACTCGTGAGGATTAACTTCTTGTCCAATAAAGAACAACTCACCCAATCCCAATTCGTCACAAAAACTTTTCCATCCATTAACAATAGCGCGTTGAAGATCATATCTTTCCAACAGTGATTGTTGGGTTAAAGTGGTGGATCGCAAAGCTTGCATCGTTTTCGTTTTTGTACACATTTTTAGCATGATTTTTCCTCAATCCTTGATCTCAGTCCACGTCATGTCTTCTTCGAGACGAAATGATCCTTGAAAAAGGTGGGGTGTTTCCCAACCCCAATCTTCTGGTGATAACATCGAAAAATAAGGATTTCCATCATCACGAACGTACAGATGATAAGTCATTCCTACACGCCTTTGAAATAAACAATTAACCCCGTGTAACGCCAAATTTCTTTCAGCTTTTTCTATCAATATCTTTGCTTGATTTTGCAGATATTGTATTTGATCCATGATCACTTCCAACTTGCCTCGAGCTACAGCACCTAACAGCTTATTGGCCTCTTCTACCAAGGCCAACTGGTCAACTGGCTCAAAGCGAGCAGACAATCGACTTAGTGGATACGGGCTGCTCCGAGAAACAGGAACCAAACCTGCTTTTGCTTCTTTCATCCTGCAAAATACTTCTTTCCGGCCGAGATCACCTTCGGATCCACATCCGATTCATCCCTAAATCTACAGAACACCGGAAACCTGACCCGACCGTCCTTCGTCAAACCATCCCCAGTCAACGGATCCGGTTGCCCTTCCATCTCCACAATCTTTCCGAGGTAGTCGTCCGGGGCCAGCTGGACCTCCGACTTAAGTTTATCTGTGAATCCACCACCCAATCGCGTCACAACCCCATTCGGCAGTACCACCTCAAATCCTCCCCACAGACCTTCCCTCTTGGACCCCCTCCGACCCTCGTAGTGACCCACGACAACTCCTTCATAAGTCGCCACAGGTTTCATCTTTCTAATATTGTCTGACCTCTTAAAGAGGTACGGAGAGTCCAAATCTTTCAACATGATGCCTTCGTACCCGGCCTCCATAGATTCAGAATAGAACTTCATCAGCTCAGCCTCCGACGTCACCGTCAGTCCCGCGACTTGCTTCACGGGGGCATCTTTAGGCAACTGTCCCACCAATTCCTCGACGAGATCTACCCTATCTTTCATCGTAGATTCTGACACCTGGCTGTGCCAATCGTCGAAGTGCATCGCGTCAAAGACGTGCAGGATCATGTTGGAATCATCCTTGCCTTTCTTGTGTGACATCACGACCGAAGCCGACTCATTCCAATCGGCACCAAGGACTTCCGAGTCCAAAACAAAATCGTCCCATGGCGCCGCCTCTAATGCTGCCTTGATTCGCGGCAGGGTTTCTAGGACCGTCCCATTACGGGTGAACATCGTGACTTCACCGTTGTGCTTCACGGCCACGCACCGCAACCCGTCTAGCTTGGGTTCGACCCTGACTGGGTATTCAATCTTATCATCTATGATAATTCCCTTCCCGGGCTCGTGACGGGTCGACAAGCTCTCGGCCAACTGTACGGAGAAACTGGTGATAGAACCTGGCCAAATCTTGTTGACCGTGGTGGATTGAACGCCACAGCGAAGGTTCTTTAGAATGATCCTCTGGCACCATTTCTGTTGCCGAGCATCCATCAATTGGAAAGCTGCGTTGACGGCGGTTTTTGCGGCGTTACCTACGATCTTACGATTCGACAGATCATCAACAATCATATTAAGAAATGAATCAACAACTTTATCGTCGCCCGTGATGGCTTCGGATAAAGCGTTTGGCATCTTAAATTTGTTGACGTAGAAATTTACGTATGGATCGCCAACAAGAGTAAAGACGCGGCGCAGGAGGTCATTCTTAATATTGTTCTCAAGAACTTCCTCCTTAAATAGACGCGAAGCGTCAGACTCAAGTTGTTCTAGAATATCAATAACCGTGGGCATGTATTAACATTACCACATAGAGAACCAACTTTTCATCATCCTTTTCTTAACTGAATTATTATGGTTGACCCATCTGGTAATTTAATACGACCTTGTGAAGTAGTTTTACTGACAGTTGGTTCGCCCATAACTTTTGGTATTTGTGTAGCGCCTGCAGGAGTCATAGCCCCAGCTATGGCTTCAAGAACATTTTTTACTGCGCCCTTGTCTGATAATTTAAATGTTGACGGACCTTCTTCACCTTTTGGCGATCCTTCGGCTTCATTAATAGAATTGGTTTCTAAAGCTTCTTGTGTGGTTTCTTTAATAAGATTTCTGAGCGTACCGATTGTCAATTTCATAATTTATAACTATTCTAGTTTTTTACTGTTTAAATTTTATCTTGGTTTTTACAACAAGACTAAATCCGTCGCCCTCTAAACCCATTTCTCTTCCGTTATCTAATCTAACGTCTTCTGCACGAAGCGTGTCAACGTCAATGTCTAAAACAGACACCAAATTATTAACAAATCCCCTTAACCCCGGTAATTCGTAAGATCTTTGTTGTTTAGACGCAATTACTTTTTTGCTAGGCTCTTTGGAAGTTTGTGGTGTTGGTGTTGGCTTGACTACGGGAGGATTTAGTGTCTTAGATTTATCTGTCTTTTTTTCCTTGGCTTCTTTCATTTCACTGGGATTATAGTTAACATTAAATAATCCCAAAAATCCTTTGCTTGGGTCTGGTTCTTCACCCCGAGGCTCTTTATTTTTGTCTTTTGATGGTAAAGTTGACAACGAAGAAGATCCTGATTTTGGTGTGACCGTTATTTCAAGAATTGCCCTAACAGGTTTTTCAATTGAAATTTGTAAACCATTCGCAATTTCTGTTGATTTTTCAATTTGATCTACACCAAAATACCTAGCCGCCAATCTTTCAATGGCTTCTTTTTTATTTTTTATTTTTGAGATGACAACGTGATCTACGGCTTCCACAGCTTCACGTATCAAACTGCGTAATTCTCTTAACGTCAAGATCAACGTTCGATCTTTTTTCATAGAGACTACTTATTTGCAATTTCGATTTTTATCGCTTCAATGAACGCGGGACGCAAATTCACAGGAACAGCTTTTTCTAATGAAATAGGCGTAAAATCGTTCCTGTCTGCCGCCACGTTGTAATGCATCTCAAATTCAGGAGTGTCTGTCCTGTGAACGTGTCCATGAATTACGTGCTCTACATTTCCCAACACAGACAAATCATCAATTTGTTGAACAAGCTCCTGAAGAGGATAATGCGTCAATAAAACACCTCCCAAATTGACGTGGTCAAAAACCCTCAAAAACCCAGCAGAAAGATACCATTCATTCGTCTGGTGATCGTGATTTCCACGTACCAAAATCTTTCGACCATTTAGTTGACCAATCACTCGTTCAAGATCGCTTGTTCTTCCCTTCAACCCAGCAGAAATATCGCCTACGTGGACAGCAATATCATCCGGCCCGACAACGTCATTCCACCTTTTCAACATCGTTTGGTTCATTTCATCGGCACTTAAAAAAGGTCGATTACAGTACTTGATGATGTTGTCGTGAAAATAGTGGGTATCGCTGGAAAAATATGTGTTCATGCCCTCGAGATTAATTGTATATAATTTCTCAACGTATTTTCACTTTTAATTGTTGAAGTGATCTTGCTCGACAACTTCTTCCAAATTTCATTTTTTGAAGTTGAATCCAACCACGACGGTAATCCTGTAACAAAAGATGTTTTGTCTCCCGTTTCCAGGTATTGTCTCATAGTTGATCCGCTGATACCTGACGTCGTATCTCTTGAAACGATTCGAGGTACAACTTTTCCTTTCAAGGAAGGATCTTTGTCAATTACAGCTTGTGCTCGTGCCGGAGCGTCCTCCCCATCACCATAAATCGAAACGACGGCTTGCCCTCTTTTGGCAAGATCGGACGCAGTAAGCAAGGTTTCTCGACCAGGTGCGTCAGTAAACCTAACGACAATTTTATCTCCGTGTTGTGCTTTGATTCCCGGAACGTAATAGTCTCGCCACATGGGAATCATGTCTTTAAAGTCTAAAGCCTCACGTCCACCGGTCGACACCAAAACTATCACGGAATCATTACCATCATCAATTGCAGCCTTAATAAGGCTATCGTGACCCGCATGAAAAGGCTTCGCCGCCATAGGAATTACAGCAACCTTTTTGGCGCGATGCGTGCCAGTACCAAAAAGACGTAACTTGGCTGTCAACATCACGTCTTCCTGTTTGTTCAGGAGCGTCTTGGCAGGATGCGAAACGCCAAGATCTTTCATCGAGTATACCCGAGTCGCCACGTCATCCATCATGTCTTCAGAATCGCCACTAGGAATTTCATCAAGGATGTCGTCAACCAAAGAATTTACGTCTTTCCAATACAACTCTTCTTCTTCTGGAGTTCCTTTGTAACGTTGTTTTTTTACTTGACGAACTTCCTTGTCGTGTTGATCTGACGCCAAAACCTTAAGTAATTGTCCCTCGTCACCTCCAACATGAATAACAACGCCTTCGGCCGAACCTCCCAAAGAAGATTCCAACTTAGAAAAAGCGTCAGCAACACCTGAAACGACACCAACGGGATCCGAGAAATTAACGTCAGCCAACGATAAACGCAACAATTCTCGCAATCCGTCATCCTTAATACCCGCCTCAACGGCGGCCTGAGAAGATAAATTACCATCAAACACAACAGGAAAAGTTCCAAGTTGGAGCGTCTCTGCATACCCGGCCAACTTTTCAGGATCGTCCTCAAAATTAGAGGATGTCAGCAACTGCCCTCTAACGTCGGCGTGCTCAGAACTTCCAAACCCGACGAGATACATTCCATGCTTCTTAGCATAATCTCGGGTAATCGTCGGCTTATTCTGCACGAACTCCACGAAAAATTCCGTGCCCTTGGGAATGGATCCTGTTTCTGGATGCACCTTTTTCAAGTGATCGTGAACAAATTTGTACTGTGCTGTCCCAATTGATTCTTTACGAATCTCTTCTTCACGGCCTGACAAACCCCCAAATTCTGTAGGGTAAATGATGTGACCTTTGTACGCGACAACCCAATTGTTGGTGTAATCTTTTGGGTCAAAATCCTGGTTGTTTCTAACCAACGTCAACTTTGTACCGTCGATTTTTTCGACAACTGTAATGTGTTTTCTCACGAAATCCGATGCTTTTTTCGGAGTCGTAATAACTTTACGTAAATCTTTAATAGAAATGTCTAACATATAGATTATTTCAAAAGCAGTGAGTTAATGTAGTGACGAAGAAGAGATTCATTCTTTGATTTTTTACTCTTTGACTTTTGTGACAGACGACCGGCATAATTCACAACATAGTTAGAAACTATTTTGTCAGAGAGATCGTAGTCCTCAAGACCTACCCCAGAAAACTTTGAGACAAACTTATCGACGGCGGCTTTCTTAATGAGATAATCTTTAGCATACGCAGTCCAAATTGCTTCAACGTCTTTAGGATCATCTTTGTTGACGGTGTTTAATATCTCTGGTGGCAAAACCTCATTGATCTCATCAAGATGATGCTTGAATATTTCGGGCGTCAGTCGATCTGTTTTAGGCCTATTAAGGTTTTGAGCTCCCTTACCAAACATGAGTCTCTCCACGAGATCATTATAAATCTTCCCAATATCAAATTTCACCTTGTCACGAGAAATAAGATCGAGCAAACCTACGTAACTTCGAAATTCAGTTTTTTCTTTGTTGTTTGGTGGATGATCAAAGACGATCTCAAACATTCCATCAGGATCGGTCTCGTACTCGTGCTCCACGTCCTTCCCAAGACTTTGATAACCCGTCTTTTGTTTACCAGCCACGTCTACGGATCCCGTTTTTTTCCAGGATGATGTCTTACGAATTCCACGGTCAGGAGAGAATGCGCGGTGAGAAATAACGTCAGATTCAGCAGCGGTGGATGGTTCTCCTGATTTTAAAACAGCATGTCCCTTTGGATCTCTTGAAGAGATATTGACAATCGATCTGAGCAGGTATTTGTGAAATACACCCTTTATTCCCGCCTCAATGTCGTTCCACTCTGATGAATGGGTAAATTTAGCGAATGCACTTGGTACGCCCTCTTTTGTGTACGGGACTGCCTCAAAGTCAACCTGAATAAAATAGAAATTGTCAGGCCGTTTTACGTCTGGTGAATATGCAAACAGCGCGTTTATTTGGCTCGTTTTCCCAAGACTTGATTCCTCCTTATTGTTTCCAACATATTCTATGTCTCCGGTTATCTCTTTGCCGCGGAGACTTTCCAATAGATCGAGTATGTTCTTTAATTTCTCTTCCGGCACCGTAAGGTCAACGTCACCCACAGTCGGCTTGTGTTTCAAAAATTTTTCATCTTCAATCTTACCACCGAAAAGGTGTTCTGAGGATCCATTAAAAGCCTCTCCAGAGTTAAGAAGGGAATCAACCTTCGCAGGTTCCCATATGAAGTCGCCGTCAAATTTTTGTGAGTACAATCCGTTAAGTTCTTTAAATAACGCCACAAAACTTCTCTTAAAGGCAGCCCTGTTAACCTTCGACAGGCTTATCTCATCGGCAACTGCTCCTCGTCCACGCCAGTCAAATCCCAAATTTACGTTTCCACCCATATTTTTCTCTTGATCTTAACCTAAATATTCACGTTTATATATATTCAAGGGAAACATGCCAAACTTTTATCTCAGAACCGTCATCTCAAACCTGATGCTGAATGAAATAAGTTCACAACAAATCAAAGAAAAAAATGAACAGCTCGTCAAATCTGTCACCGATGCAATTGAAAGTCTCAATAACGTGAGCAAACGTGCCCCAAAGGCACAGGAAAAAGCGAGAGAAAAACTTAACAACTTGCTTGATGAGTTACATGAAACTGATCACAGATTATTTGATGCCGTCGCAAAAGCCAACGGACTTCCATCATGGGAGGAATGGGACAAGCAAAGAAAAGAAAATCAGGCAGAAGAACCGGAACTTGAAGGCCCAGTCAGCATCAAGAAAATTGAGTCAACAAACTTTGATTGGAGACCCTGGTCAAAAGACGCAGCCAACATATACAATCCCGAAAAAGCCAAGTCAAAGCTCGAATCTCAAGGAAGGGAATTCAAGAAATCGGGCCCCGGTGAGTACTCAGTGGTGGAAGAATTTGGGGACTGTGAGGTCATGGGATCGGGTTATGATTACGATATTCGACAAGTCTTTGGAGGCAACACCAAATGGGAGGTAAAAGAAGTCGACAGCGGACGTTTAAGAACTTCGATCCACGGTATCGTCGCATCGGCAGAACCGAGGCATGAACTTAACACCGCCCTAAAAAAGATTCAAAAAACAATCATTAACCTCAAGAAAGACACAGACGTCACAAACGCTGCACTGTCGCCAGACGGTAAAAATTCACTTGCCATGCTAATTTCTTTCATTGAAAGAAACATGGAGACGATTTTCTCAAAGGCAGAAATCACAACAAAACTTATCGGTAAATTAATGACTGCCCTTAAAAATGCTCAAGAAGTTAAAAGTGAATTAAGCAATTTTGCGGGTTCATCTCCCAACACAATCAAGGTAGGTGATACTGAACCCGTCGCTGTCTCGAACTCACAATTTCAAAAAATCATGAAAATTTTAGGAAGTCCCGTCGCGAACATCGAAAACACGGGTGAGACCGATCTACAACAGAGAGCAGCGTCATATGTAAACGAGCTCGATGACGCAACAATCGAAAACCCTGAAACTTTCATCGACCAAGTCGAAGAAAAACTGTCCCCTGAAAAATCTTTCGGACCAGTCAACGGCGTCATCCTCGTTACACCAACACACTACTGCGTTGTTCTCAAGAATGAGCTCAAAGACATTCTAGACTTTGACGGAATCACACAAGGCGGCAGAACTTTTTATTCATTGAAACAAGACAGGAAAGCCCCCGGCAAACCCGGAAAGAAAAAAGATTGAAATCAATCGTTCGCACACCATAAAAATCCACCCGGCATCACACGAGAAGGATTTTTCTTTATTGAATTATTTTACGTAACAACCTGATTAGCGCTTTTCTTTAAATTAATCTCAACACCCTTTACAACTTCTTCGGGATTAACTTTCTTTCTATCAAGACTCTGAACAACCGCACCTACACCCGCAATTGCTTCTTCCTTGTTGTCCATTCCCTGGAATGTCTTCTTCAAATTGTCTTCAGCAGTTGCTACCTTTGTACCAGCTTCTTTGTTCATTAACTTTCCCTTGTCAATAGGAAGTTTTGTTCCTTGAATTTCAGAATTTTTCTTCTGGGGGACACTTGACGCAGATTTCAACGTCTCACCCGGTTTTGTTTTTTGTGACGGATCAGATCCACTGTCAGACTTTCCGACAGGCTTCGTCGGAGATCCCATCAACTCCACAAGAACATCCTTCACAACCTCGGAAATCAGTTGCCTAACAAGTTCTTCACGTGACTTCATAACAATTCTTTCACCGCACAAAACATATTTTAATTATGGACACCAACAGAATTTTTTAATGCCCTGTTGGGGGTCGCTCCAGGCCAAGAATCCGGCCTGTCTCTCCCCCACAACTCGCTACAACTTACCCTTGTGATTTGTTGCCCCCGTCTGCGACACCGTCCTGAACCGCACCCCAGGATCGGTGGACAGGTGCGACCCCAATTGACAACTCTTCCCCTTGTGATACCCGGCATTGTTCCGATAATACGAAGAATACCGCTCGCGGTCCTTGACAGATCCAAACGACAGCACCGTTATCGACGCCTGCTTACCGTCGCCGTTGGTCAACCCAAGGTACTTCACCACAGGCTCATTCGAACAATCGGGACAGGTGTTGATCCGTCCCCCCACTCGCTGCTTCGCCGGAGACCGAGGATCGAACGTCGCCTCACACTCTGCACACGTAACCAGCATCACGCCTCCTCGTACAGTACAGACATCTGTTCCTCAATCGACTTGCTCAACCGACCCAACAGGTCCACTCCGTCGACCAGGTCCAAGGTGACAAATCCGTCACCCGCGGCGATCCGGGTCCTGCCATGTGTCGAAACTTCAACACAGATTCCGTTGGCATCGTACGAGGTGGTCCACTGTTCTAGCCTGTCGCGGAGAGAGATTACCTTGCCCATGGTTCCACTCTACACCACCCACTGCCCACTTTTCACAGTTTGACGACACCCCATTCGTTGGGGCCCATGGTATAGACGATTCTCTCGACACCAGCCGCCCGCAAGCGCCTCATGCACCCGGGACACGGCCGAGACATCGCCCAACCGCCGGTTCCCTTGGCCACTCGAGCCACCCAGACAGTGGAACCGGGGGTCAGCTTTTTGGCCAGGCGAGTCTCGGCGTGGTGATTCGGCGCAGGATCGGGAGACGCTACGTTGCGAGAAGTCACGATGACACCGTCGTTCCTGACGCCGACGGCACCCAACATAAATTGACGACGAATCTTGTCACGCTCCATGCCTTTGATGGCTTCCTCTGCGGCGACCGTCAACATCTTCTTGTCTGTGGACATGTTGCTATTGTATCCCGGAGAATGATAACTTTTCACTCACCGCTGACCGCGGTTCTTGTTGCCGCCTCAACCGGAGACTGGGGGAGCGAATTCTAATTTTCCGTTGGCTTCTGCGAGCAGCAAGGCATCGATATATTCAAGGTGGTAATCCGCTGCAGGAATATCGGCCCGCCCACGCGTAAGATTCTCTTTTGCCTTTAAAATTTCGGCTTTCTTGTTGGGACAATGTACTTTCTGTCCCGGCTTCAAGGCTACCAACGCGGCGTTTAGTTCATCGAGAGGTTTCATATGCTCAACCCAATATTATCCAAACTTCTTAAGTTGTATAATAAAGCGCGACGGATGGGGATCGAACCCACGACCTCTTGCGTGACAGGCAAGCGTTCTAACCAGCTGAACTACCATCGCAAATACCACGATAAGTATTACGATGTTCATAATTTGCTCCGACTCCAGGGCTCGAACCTGGGACCAACGCATTACTTTACCACTTCAGTTTTCACTGCCGATATTATCGTTTGTGGTCTGGACTATCCCATCATCCGTTCTGGATGGACTCATTATAGTCTCTGCACCTCCCGGTTTCCCGGTTTGGCTCAGGGTTGCCATGCCTATTTGACGAAGGGTTCCCTGAATTTCGAGTCTTTTCATCCAGGAATTCCTTCCTGGTGCTGCCGTATGACAGTGCGCCGCTCTACCAACTGAGCTAAATCGGAATATCTTTCACATCTTTGTTTTCCAATAATCCAAGCTCGATGAGATCTTTTCCGGTTATAATTTTGAGGTTTAACGGGAATTGACTCCATTTTGCTTCATCTCTCAAATACTTCGGCGGAACTACTAGGATTCGAACCTAGGGTACCCGTTAAGGTACAAACGCTTTCCAGGCGTTTCGTTTCAGCCACTCACGCATAGTTCCAAAACCTGTCGCGGAAGGAGGTGGATTCGAACCACCGGTGGGAGTTACCCCACGCCCACTTAGCAAGCGGGTGCATTAGGCCTCTCTGCCATCCTTCCCCTGTGGGCCATCCCCGCTCTGCCCGGGGGACCTCCACTTTATCAGAGTGGCTATCTAACTAACTGATATAATGGCCCTTGGTGCAGCGGGATGGATTCGAACCACCGTAAGCTGTGCTAATCGGTTTACAGCCGATCCCCTTTAGCCACTCGGGCACCACTGCAAATTGGGAACCCCGATAATATGATCGAAATCCCCAGAGCGGGGTACCAGTAATGCTCTGGTCTTTCAAGCTTGGAAAGCTCGTGCACATCTGTCTATACCAACCCCGCACTTATTTTCATATCAAAGAACTACGTCATCATGATATTACAAGGTGATGTGGTCTGTGTATACGGATATTACAAAAATAGCCGTCACGATCCCAACTCGGCAGCCCCCTTCGAAGTCGAAACCATCCACATAAACGTAAACGGCACCACGGCCAAAATGCATCCCTTATACACTCCGGCAGACCACTCAAACCAGGAAAAAACGCCGAAAAATTCGTGGACCACACCCAACAAAAAGTGCAGCCCAACGGCCAACGAACCCGTAAAAAATGGGAACACAAACAACCAAATATACAGCTGCGCCAACTTGGGAAAAAATACGCACAGCAACAACATCACAACAAAGACCCCCGGCACCCCAAGGACCAACCACGACCACCCAAAATTAAATAGTAGACTCAAACAACCACACTATACAACATCGGACGTCACAGGTTCACGTGACCGGCAATCTCGGCGTCAAGCATCTTCAGCCGACTTCGAAGAGGACCTCAGCTTGTCCACCAAACTCATCATAATCGTAGCTTGCGTGACCAACTTGTCGAGCTCAGCTCCACCCTCTCTGTCATGCAACAACATGGAAATATCGTGGATCTCAAGCACGTGATCCATCAACTCTTCCAACAACACATCCTTCTCATTCTCTGCAGGTTCTAGAGTCTCTCTTATCATCTGTCTCAATTGTGATTTTGTAATTTTCATGATTCTAATCATCACCCATCAACTTCTTTTTGGTTCATTTCGATTCAACAAGTTCGGCCAATTTCATCAAAATGGCCCCCGAAAGTGCTCCGACAGCCACCATCCCAGGAGTCCCGCCCACATAATCCGACAAATTCACCAACACCCCATGAGGAAACATGTCGGCTAGAAACGGCAACCCCACCGCACCCACAGCCGTCCCAAATCCTTTAGCAACAGAAGAACCCTCGTCTTCCTTCAACGCCTCACCAGACTCTTCCATCTGAAAAGCTTGCTGCGCCATCTGTCTCAATTCATCGGCCGTATAACCCTGGTCCTCGATAAAATCTACCAATTGTTGCTTTTCTGCGGCACTCTTCCCGTCAATCCAATCGTTCCCCAGCGTCACGGCTTCTTCGGCATCGACGCCAGCACCAGCCACAGGCCCAACGCCTTCGGCCACGACTCGCTGAACTTCACTTCGAATGATTCTTTTAAGCTCACTCAATCTAATCTTCATGATGTTTAATTATGGCCCCTCTAAACAAAAATGGCGCCCATAAAGGCACCATCTTGTTCTTCTTGGCTTTTAAGATCAACGTTAAGGTCAATCTACCCCATTCAAAAATCTAACATGTCGGCAGACAAATTGTAGAATTTTCCACTACCTTCGGGCTCAACGACATACGAGTCTTCAACCCCGCCAGCACCACCGACCATCACTGCAACTATCTTAACCGTTGTTCCTACGGGATATTCTTCGTAGTTGTTCATGTACGGCTTTACAAACCTTCCGTGTTCTTGTTTCACAGGTGAAAGCGATATCATTTCGCCGTCTTCCCGGCCCTTTGATGTCTTGGCACTAAAGGGTCTCAGCGTCGCGACCGATCCCACAAGCGACTCGTCAGCCGGATAAATCCGCTTTTCTCTCAGGAGCGTCCTAGCAACTTCTTCCTTGATTATCTTGCGTAATTGTCCAACACTAATTTTCATGTTAAATCTCCGTAATCCTATGCCTTAAATATAACTCTTATTTGAAAATTTGTGAGTTTTACAACTGCGATCCATTTATCCACTCCTGATCCTCGGGCTCGGCAGCCACCCTGGACAAAGAAAAACAACCATACGCCTCATTATACACCACCCTCACGGCGCTATCCACTGTTTCTCCTCCACCCGCTCTTGCTCGACAAGCCCACCATGTACTTCAATCACGGCAGCCACGAGCTCGATCGGCACGTACCCATACACCGTGTCGGTCAACTTCCCAGGCTCGTCGGCGTAGTCCCACAACAGAGGCTCGATGGCCGACGGAAACCCGACCTCGACCGTCTCCCACGGACCTTCATCATTCCTTGGAGAACAATAATGGCCCGTGCTGGCCTGGACGGACATCGAGAACCCGTCTCGACACACGACTTTTCTGCAAGCATGCGGATAATCGGGCACCCGGGCCGTCCGCATGTGGTGTCTCAAGGCTACAAGGTGTTCGCTCACATGCCTCTCACTCGTCATATAGAATATTAAATTTAATTACACCTTGTTTCTTGTTCAAAATTTTTCCCGGGATTTTTGAAGGCACGAAGCTCTTTTAAAAAATCTTCGAATTTCGGAATTTGTTACCGTGTTAATTTTAACAGAAATTTTTCCCGGGATTTTTTTGAAACAAGAGAGCCATTTCTGGAATTTCTCTGACGCGGAAAAGGTCTTTTCAAGTCAAATTTTCCCGGAAATTTGTGTGTGTGCTTGGGCCGGCTGGTGGTCCTATAAAGCCCTACACATGTTGCCTGCACCCCGGGGGGCAAATCAGCTCCACCAGATTCCCTGAGAATTCTACGATACACTCTCTCGAATAACCCGTCAATCATCGTCGTACCCATTTCCTCTTAAAGACGTTCGGAAAAGCACTCGAGACGATTCCTTCAACGAACGTTCGACGGCCTCCGTATCGCAACCAAACTCGATCAAATTTTCCATAAAAGCCTCGTGCGCAGCCTTGCCGGCTTCAAGCACGCCCTTCTCCCAACCCTGGGACGGGTACGCCGAATTGAGAACCTCGGGGTTCCTCCCGCCGCAGTCGCCATCGCCACCCTTCTTGTGAAGGCGACAATCATCACCGGGATCCGGTGTCTTGGGATTATTAACATCGTCGAACGATATCCCTCGTCTCGATCGGGAGGCCTTCGTCCAGCCCTTAAAGGCATCGTCGCTTACACTGTCCCTATCGGGCATCAATAGACCATTCGGCGTCGCAGCGTACGCCAAACCATACAACATCTTACCATACCCCCGCCCAGCAGACATGGAAACATACCAGGCACCATTACAGGTACCATAATCATTCCACGGCGGTCTAATCTGAATGTAAGCAAAAACTACACCAGGGGTACCGGCCGCCATGGCCGCGGCCTCAGGTAACCCCAGTTCCACGGCTTTTTTGTCCAGAATATTCTGGAATAATTCGGTATTATAAACTATAATGTCAACGACCTTAGCGTCTTCTATGACATATACCGCTGCACCATGAGGCAGATCTGCGCCCTCGAAGGCTTCTCTCAACACCTCTCGGATATATCCCCGTAACTTCCTCATTCTATCCATCGTCAATACCCATCCCGATATATATCCAACAATGCTTCCACCGACAACTTGACTTTCTTACCCAGGTCCTCGAACCACCTCACCACAGCATCGTGGTTCCTCTTGTTCTCTTCTACGCGAGTTGTGTTGTGCGTAGATATATGTATACTCGACTCGCGCAGGGTACGACATATTTTTCCCGGGATTTTTCGTGACCCGAGGGCCCTCTGGAAAAAATTGCGTGCACGAGAAATGGGTGACAACCCTATTTACGGTGAAAATTTCCTGCGTAGTGTGTGAGGGCTTGGCCGGCTGCTCCTGGTATGGATACCCCGCAAAGGTTGTAAGGGCCCCGGGGCCCCGCCCCCTATTTGGCCCCTTATTTGGCCCCGTTATGGGGGGCCCGCCCCACCGGTTGAGGGTATCGTGAGGGGGCCTTTGCCGGGGGGGCCGGTGGGGGGGGGATGTGTTTGTTTGGGGTGGGGGGGTGTATGGTCCCAGTATACCTCATTTGGTGTTGACTTTTCACTACGACACAAGGTAGAGTTCGATGTCCTCGTCGTCGCAGTAGTATTTATTAAACCATCCCCTGAGGGTGGTTTCGTCACCGGTGATGCGCACGAGGGGGCAACCACCACCCGGGCCGAATGCGGTCACCAGGTGGAAATCCAAACCCATCTCCTGGCAAGAGGCCTTGATGTAGGTCGTATCGGCAATGTCAACCTGAATGGTGAGGGGAGAGGTGGTGTTGTTCATGGTCCTAGTATACCTTGTTTGGGGTTGACTTTTCACTGGTTTAGGATTGTTGGCGGACGGTGGTTTCGAGGTCGCAAAGTTTACCATTGAATTCCTTGTATTCTTCGAGGCCTTGTATCATCATCTTGGTGGCCTTGAGAGAGGCGAGGAGGGTGACGATTTCGGCCGAGGTGAGCTGGATGGACTTGGTGGTCTTCATGGTCCCAGTATATCCCTTTCGACTGTGACTTTACACTGCCGGCATCACTTGATGAGTTCCACTCCTGTGACCTTGTGCTTTTCGTTGTAGGAGTTTGGCTTCATTTCGCGGAAGCCCCGTCGAGCTCCCACCTTGTCACCGGCCCACAGCGTGGTGAAACCGGTCCGGCACGGCACTTCACCCACCATCAAAACCCAGCTGATCTTGTATTGCTTCATGGTCTTACTATACCCCTTTCGACTGTGACTTTACACGAATCTCAACTCCCGAAGACGACACCGAACAGAACGGCTGTGAAGCCCCCAGCGCCCGCGATGAGCAGCAGGACGGTGACCCCGTCGACGACCTTGTCCACGGTCACTGACCACCGTCCAGGAAGTGGAGGATCCGACCCTCGATGTTCTCCAGCTCGGCGGTGTACACTGCCCGGTCGAACGACAGAGCTACTGGCATGCGTTCTCGGAAGTGCTGTACCGCCTCGAGGATGTAGTTGAGTTCGATCTCGTCGAAGGTGAGTTTGTTTTCCATGGTTCTACTATACCCTTTCCACGTTGAACTTTGCACCGGTGAGCACAAGAGACTACACCACGAGCCCGTCCCGTTTCAGGGCCCGGGCGATGTCGTTGAGGGTTCCCACCGCGTACCCATGGAGGGTGATGGTGTTGCCGGTGCCGTTTATGGTGTACATCCACACCTTGTAGCCGTATGTCCAGTTCAGTTCGTGACGAAGTTGAGTGAGCTTCTCGGGGACCGGGGTGACGTTCAGGTTTGCCATGGGTCTAGTATACCCCTTTCGTCTGTGACTTTACACCGAGCTCAAGGAGCTCGATGACTTGGTCGAAATAACCGCCGACGAAACGTCCTGTATCAGTTACTCCTGAGAACGTCCAGTGAGTGGGTTCCGTAACAATGTCCGGGTCCGAGACGGCGGTTACCGTGCAAGTGGTGCGCCAGCTGGTGTCCTCGCCGAAGCCGGTGAAGACGATGCGATCACCGATGTTAACGTTCCTCATGGTCTTACTATACCTCTTTCGTGGTCGACTTTACACCGGGTTTGCTGTTGAAAGTACTTTTCAGTAGCTGTCGTTCCAGTGGGCCTGGACGTAGGCCATGGCGGCCGGGAGGCGGGTGTCATCGTAGCGAGGGTCGACGCAACCGCCGGTGATGGCCCGGTGCATTCTGGGGCGCCAGAAGCTCAGGTAATTCATGAAGCGTTGGCCGTCACGCAGGTTGTAACGGTTGGGGAGCAAGGCCTGTTTGCTGAACTGTTCGAATTCCATGGTCTTAGTATACCCTTTTCGTCTGCGACTTTACACTCAGACGGTGGTGATTTTGCTGGAGACGAACGACTTTTCGTATGGGGTGAGGAGCCTGACGAGTTGGAAGATGGACTTGATGACCAGTGCATTCTTGATCGAACGGCTGTTGAGCTTCTCACCGCTCGGGAGGGTGAACGTGGTGACCTTACCGTTGGTTTCGAACTCGATGCTTTTCATGGTCTTAGTATACCCTTTCCTTGGTGAACTTTACACCAGGCTCAGGCCCAAAAGCGACCGTTGTGGGCATCGGCGTCCGGGCCGACATGGATGCCCGAGGCGATGCGGCGTTCCTCCTCGTCACACCAAGCAGCCTGGAGGCGGACCATCGTGTCGTCCCAGTCCCGAGAAGGAGTGAGGTTGAGGATGTCCTGAACGAACCAGAACTGTTGGTTGGTGTAGTTCCCAGAACGGAGGAGCTCGAGGAGCTTGGCGGCAGAGGTGTTCTTCATGGTCTTACTATACCCCTTTCGACTGCGACTTTACACTCAGGCGGCGAGCGCCTTAACGAAAGTCTTGTGGGCGTTTGGACCGAAGGTCATGCGGAGCAGGTTGTGGAAGTACTCCTTGTGGACCGCGACCCGTTCGATGTTGAGGTCCAGGTCACGGAGGGAGGAGTAACCCATGGGGGACCACCCTTCGCCGCGGAGCTCGACCTCCTCTGCATACCGGGCGAACTTTTCGCTGAGGGACTTGGAGTCGCGGATGACGTCGGCTGTGAGCCGATCGATGGTGCCGGCGGCGGTGAGGAGCTCGATGTGAGCTGGGTTCCACTCCTTGGGGTCGGAGGGGATGAAGGTCATGAGAGCCGTTTCGTATTTGCCGTTGTTCATGATCTTAGTATACCCCTTTCGACTGCGACTTTACACCGGGTTCACAGGATCTCGAGGGTTTCCTTCCGCCCCACGAGCCTCCAGCTCCCGTCCTTGCGGGCCCGGAACTGCCACCGCCGGCCGTCGTGACCGGGTTGGGTGGCGACGATCAGGTTCGTCGTGGCATACAACACCACGAGATCGACGGAATTTCCGTCCACCGTCACCCGACACGGTGCCATGAAATTCGGACGCGTACCGTACCCCATGTGATGGCCATACTGCGTGCCATCGGACCACGAACTAAAGTTGCTAGCCATGGTCCTAGTATACCCCTTTCGACTGCGACTTTTCATCGTGAGATTAGTGGCGGGTGCACCCCAGCAAGATGATGGCGATTTCGAAGAGGATTGGAATGATGGCCAGGTAGCCGAGGAACTGGATGAATTGATGGTTGTCGTTCATCACAGTTTCTGTACCTCACCGCCTGTCAGGTTGACGATGGCTGTGGCTCCGTTGTCTGTGAAGATGACCTTGACGTGGTTGCTCCAGGAGCCGCGTTGGTGGGAGTACTTGGTGAAGAGCTCACTGTCGGCGATGGCTAGACGTCCGTAGACTTTGAGAAGGTCGCCTTTCCTGATCATGATGATACCTTAGCTTGTGAATTGATCGGTGCGACCAGTTTCGAGCCAAAGATTAATATTGAAGCTGACCTCCTCCTCAACAAGCTGGGAGGGATGGCGATCTAAGGTTTCGTAGTCGTAGTCGTTGGAGTAATCTGCTTCGAAGGTGTCGTCCATGGTGTTAGTATACACTTTCTTTGAGGAGCGTTTCACAGACCGTGACCAGTGTCGTCGTTACGAGATTGGGTGTCGGTTTGATTGTGTTTGTGGAAGGTTTCCGGGTCACAGCGCAGGCACCGGAAAGTGATTTCTTTGCCGAAGCGCATGTATTTGACTCCCGTGTTGACTTCAAAGCACTTGTCACACAGTGATTTGCAGATGTAGTTGTGATCCATTGTTGGGTGTGGTCACGATTGGGTGACGAAGATGATTGTTTTGTGGTTGCCCTCGACGAGGACGATTCGCCAGAGTTTTCCAGGGCGAGACCGAGAGTACGAGTCAAACGCCGACATTGCCGAAGACTCTGAAGAGTATGTTCCTTGGTCCGCCCACAGAGACCCATCTCGAAATTCTAGTTTATATGTTGTGGAAGCCAAAAGCGAGCCTGCTAAAGGCTTTTCTGTGTGACCCGTGGGTGTCGAGAAAGATGTTCCAAGCAAACAAAGGACGAGGGTATAGAGCTTCATGATCTTTATGTATCATGTGGAGATGATACTGTACAATTATCAGATCAGGTCGTTGCCGTCAAGCCAAGAATCAATGTCCTGTCGAGCTTGCTTTTCAAAAGCATTGGGCTCACAGAACCTGCACACGAAGTAGACGGGATCGTCCATGTTGTAATATTCAACTCCGGAGGAGTGCGTGCTGCAACGATCACAACAGCGATTCGAAATTCGATAGTCGGTCATTGGTTTACCTTGTAGATTTGAGATTGACTTTGTGCTCAGAACAAGAAGATTACAACCGTCGCCACGACGAGCGATATCACCAAGGCACACGCGTTTAGGGTCTCAATGAACATCTCACGGGCTTCAGCATCTGCCTTGAACTCGATCATGATACCATCGTATCACGGTCAATCTGAACAATACACTGAAACAAGGCTTAGTAACGAGGTTTGACACCCTTTGATGCCATGGCGGCATGCAACTTTGTGACAGCCGGCTTCTCAGAAAAAGGTTTCTTTTCTTCCGATCCTACTGACTTCAACATCTCACTTGACCACTCATCAAGCATCGATTTTACGAAGGTGTCGTTTTCAAAACCGGTGTTCTTCAGCGTTTGAACTGGCATTCCGCTGTAATACGCCACAGCAATGTTTTGCAGGTCGGCAGGACGCAATACGTTGGCAGCTTTTTTCAGGTTGTCTTGAAGATACGTAACTGCAGCGTCAACGTCCTGAGTTGTGAATCCGAGACTCAATGTCTTCGCGACAGCAGTCTTGAAAGCCTTGAACTGTAAGGCATTGAGCGCCTGTTCGACGGCACCGATCTTTTGGGGCTGCCCAAATGAACTGGCGCTTGGCACGTTGGTACCATAAAAGTCCATTGCACCGACCTCATTTATTGATTCTTGGGTAACTTCGCGAATGACTTTACGCAGTTCTGACAGTTTAATCTTCATGTGGTTCTCTCGACTTTTCCTCCTTGTAAGTATATCCTCGAGAGAACTTTATGAATCGAAGAAACCATTTGCAATGCAGGATTTGATGTTCGTTCGTTGCAGTAGATCCAGTTCGATATAGACCACCCTACCATCGTACAACACCTTCGAGAAGAACGAGTTGTAGATTGGCCGTGGCACGGCTCGAGCGTTGAGCACCAATACGATTGGATTACCTGTGATTGGAATCCTGTCGTGTATCTCGTAGTTGGAGTCCAAGAGGTAGAAAGAATTGGCGCGCATATCCCCACCGAGGTCTGTCTTCATGACCCGAGCAAGAGAACCGGAGGGAATATTCGCGGCAGTCATGTGTTCAAGCAGTCAGCGTGACAGCGGGACACTGGGAATCATAAGCAGCGAAAACGTAGTCACGAACGGAGTTCTTCGTCGTCTCACCTCCGCATTCCACGCATTGGAAGAGTGTGGGAGTTCCGTTGGAGTGATACATGACGCCGATGCGCTTGTCGAAACAAGAATCACAACAATCGAAGGTGACGTAGTTGTTGTTCATGACCCCAATCTATCACTTCTCACATGAACTTTACACTGATCGTTTTGTGTAAAGTCATCAATGAAAATGTTATATTGAGATCATGAAGAACATCAAGACGGGTGACACGGTTTCGTTTCTCTCTTATTACAAATTCACCTCTGATGGTTCGGACGGATTCCCTCCGGGCGATTACGTCTCGTCGGATCGGAAGAGGTTCACCGGAGTGGTGGCCAAGGTCGGTGTCGGGTTCCGAAAGAACGGGATCCAAGTCCAGGTGTCCGACGGTCCTTGGAAGACGCGGGAATTGTACCAACCTGATGGGGTCAAACTCGTCGGGTAATGGTCACTGACTCACCCCTGGGGGAGATTACCTATCAAACCCAGGGGTCCAAAAAAGTTCCTCACTTGGTGTAAAGTCGCAGACGAAAAGGGTATATTAAAACCATGGAAACGAACTCCTACACGGTCGAACTCGCTAACAAAATTGCGCGGAAGTACGGTCCTTCCACCACGGTCCGGGTCGCAAGCCCGGATTCAATCCTCATTATGTACCGCGGTGGCTCGTCGGAGTACCTCACGATTGAGGAAGCCCAACGTCTCTACGAGGAACGTGGCTGCCGCCTCGGCTGACTTAACAAAGGGTCCATAGTTTCCCACCAGTGAAAAGTTCATCAAGGAAAGGTTATATTAAGACCATGGAAAACACCAAGACTGTCACCCTCGATTCCGTCTCTAACATCAACGACATGGTTGCCGAAGGACTCTACGGGTCAATCCAGGACTTCATTGATGAGAAACTCCTCGAATGTGATGACCATGGCATCAACGTCCTTGACGTCAAAGTTGATGAGAACCAAGACCTCATCACGGCAGAGATTTCCTACGTCAATATCCAAAACGTCAAGGATTGGATGGCAGCAACCTCACCGGAACTCAGCGACGAAGACATCGAGGATATCCTCGCAGCCTGATTCATAACCCACTCCCAAGGAGATTTAAAAATTAATTTGGTCGGGATAGGGGAAACCCTGTCTCGGCCTTTTTGTTTTTTCTGCGTATCAACCAGGATGGTCCAGACACCACCATTTGATCACAGAATGATCAAATACGAACATACTTTTTAACGGCACCCTTGGTGACACGCTCTTCAGGTGGCACGAAATCCATGCCAACCAAATCAAACAAATCCTGCTCCTCAGCGACTGGAAGTGACACACCATCCGGAGTCGTCGGTAAACACCCGACCATGCGACCTCCTCCAGACACCTTCTTCCAACGCCCAAAAACCCCGGGCACGAACCCATTGAAGGCGTTTCCATCAGGCCCAGCACCAGACCCAGTACGCATCATGTATAAACACCCCCAATTATCAGGGGTAGCCAGAAACAGATCCAGATTAATACCTTCGTTAAGACGAACCCTCATGTATTTGGCATCTACCTTAGGATCCCACGGTACCTCGCCAGGAACACCAGGCTTGATGTGCATCCCAATATCCCTGAGCAAAGAGATCAACCTTTCCCTGTCCCCAGGTATACCTACAACCTCGATGTCTCCTACCACAGACTTCTGTCTGCGAATGGAACCTGCCACGGAAACACGCTCCATGGCTGAGGAGACATGCTGCACAATACGGTCAGCCAGGGGTGCTGCGATACCAAGATCCATCTTGCCGCTGCTCATGATCTTATCCTATCAGGATCAACTACACAATTTCACAACGACAACAACCGACCAATAAGCCTGTGAATCCTGGCTTCACGACGAATTAAAGTCTCTACCTTGCTGGGAGCCTCAGCCTCCCTACGCTCCTCAGCAATCACAGACCTTATCGTGTGCAAGGCTTCAACTATGTCTTCCACCTCAGCCACCGAAAGCTCGACTACCACTGTCTTGTTCATAACTTATATACTGAATATATGGTGGACCTGGACGGGATCGAACCGCCGACATTCGCGTTGCAAACGCGACACTCTCCCAGCTGAGTTACAGGCCCAAACAATGCTTAAGTATGGTTGAGCCCAGAATCTGGGGACCAGGGAAGCTTACTTTGTGCGCCTTTGACTGTCGTAATTGCTTTTAGGAGATTGTGACTGTATTGATCGTAATCTGGATCTTTGATCCCCGGATCACTCAGGCGATTTCGATACAGATCAGTCAGAATACGTTCAACACCTTCAAGACGATTGTAGTGAGAAATGACAGTGTCAATCTTCATTGTTTTATCTCCTCGTGGGTGTACTTGGATTCGAACCAAGCCTGGGCAGATTAAAAGTCTGCTGTGCTAACCGCTGACACTATACACCCGGGGTACCCTCGGTAGGAGTCGAACCTACATTAGAACAAGGTAGAAACTTGTGGCCATATCCATTAGGCGACGAGGGCAAATAAACGGTGTTTCCAGGGAGACCACCGAACCCTTGGCTCACTTCCCTCCGTCAGCTCCACCCGCACCTGAGGAGCTACTGGCACCACCTACTCCACCGCCGCCAGTACCTGTTGCAGTCGATCCACCACCTGCACCGCTAACGCTCGTGTTTGAAGCTAAGCCACCTCCGGTGCCAGACGTAGTCGATCCACTTCCGCTGCTTGAGGACGCCACTGAAGCAACGCTACTCGTACTCTTCCCAGTAGTCTCTGACGAACATCCTGAGATGAGAACCGCAACAACCGCCGAAATCATCATGAGCTTAAACATGTTCTTTCCTTTTCTTTTCTTCTTCGTGCCGCCCGTGGGAGTTGAACCCACAATTTTACGGAGTTTGAAACCGTTGCGTATGCCAGTTCCGCCAGAGCGGCCCAGTACCAAGGACGGGACTTGAACCCGTACGACCGAAGTCCGCAGATTTTAAGTCTGCTGCGTATGCCGATTCCGCCACCTTGGCTCAAAAACCAGGGAGGATACCCGACCCTCCCTGGGGAACACGTCAGCTGCCGTGTTTCAGCGTGATTGCAGTCGAACCTTGACTGGGCGGACCTCGGCGAAGTATGAGGAGAGGCCCGTTGGTCGTCGATCGTTGATATTGCTGGCGCATGACTGCGCCTTTGCTCGGGAGCGGAAGACCGCGGCATTACGCATGGTGTTCCATACGCCGCGGACTCGGCCTGAGTAGGTGGGGCGGGTTAGAAAACGACGGCTGTTGGCTTCACGAACAATGTAATATGTGATGGTGTTGTTACTCTTCATGTTCTGTATTCTATCCTTTGTTTTTTTGTTTTACAATACAATTAGTTGACGCGAAATTTTGGTTCCACCGAGGCTTGACAGGTCTTGCAACCGCAGGCACGAGCTCCGGTGTACTTAATGGAACCGTCCTGGGGACCGTTGAGGGGAACGATGAAGCCGTGGTACTCCTCACCATTCTTGCGACGGTGCCCGGTCCAGGCTTCAAACACGACAGGTTCCACTTCAATCCAGACACCGTCAGCGTCCACCTCCAGGATCGGGCCTGAGGCGATGTCGTCGGTGGGAGGACCTTTGGACAGGAGTTCGATAGGAATCGTGTCGAGAGCTTCGATGGTGTCCATGTTCTTAGTATACCCTGCTGGGGATTATTTTTTCACTGGTTGTTGTCTCGTTGGAAAAGTCGAAGGATCTTGATGTCTTCCTGAACCTTGGACATGTCCTTGGACAATTGTTCTAGGATCTTCTTGTCCTCATGAAACCACTTAAGTTCAAGATAGGCATAGGCAATGGAAATGAGGATTGCCAGTCCCAGGCAACAGAAAAAGATTTCGGGTCGATTGGGTGTTGCGTAAGAAAGCGCCGTACCGCCAAGCACGAGGGCGATGATGCTAATAGGAGAAGCTGTATTCATGTTTCTATGGTATTACTTCTGTCTTGGACTTTTCACAGTCTTCCCGTCGGTACGGACAGTTCTTGCACCGCGAGTTGCAGCAGTATCCACGTTCCAAGAGGAATTCTCGGGTCAGGACCATACGATCCTCTTCCCAAACGTAATCGATACCTTCCACCATTCTCTTTGGAACCATGGCCTGATATACCTATCGTGTCACCAGAATATTCTTCTACTCTTCAATGAGGAAAACCCATGGTCACACCCTCTAAATTAACAGAGGGGCACCCATGGGCTACGCTCGCGCTCGCTCGCGAGGGAGTGTTCACCACCCCTCGTGGTGGTCCGGTTTCTTGGACCCACCACGTTCTACACGGCGGTCCTTCATCCGCCCACCTTTGCGGGTCAAGATCATGTTCAAGGTCACCATCTCACGCGCCTTGCGAGGTTG
>Ga0214919_10001727_pt1 | contig 35313 bp, 33 predicted proteins | sample LL1503_MetaG_FD_177994 | JGI IMG/M metagenome (GOLD analysis project Ga0214919, IMG submission 177994) | Freshwater microbial communities from Lake Lanier, Atlanta, Georgia, United States - LL-1503 | ecosystem: Environmental > Aquatic > Freshwater > Lake | place: USA: Georgia | collected...
GTTCTGGTGCTGGTGCTGGTGCTGGTGCTGGTGCTGGTGCTGGTGCTGGTGCTGGTGCTGGTGCTGGTGCTGGTGCTGGTGCTGGTGCTGGTGCTGGTGCTGGTGCTGGTGCTGGTGCTGGTGCACTACTAAATGATTCTGAATTATTATTTAAACAATCAAGTAAAATAGAACTAATATAAATTATAGAAACTATAAGAATTAAATTTATTTTACTTATTTCTTGAGACTGAATTATTATTATTAATCCATAAATAATACCTATAAAAATTATATACTTAACCAAATCTTTTAAAGTAAAAACTGTTATCATTATAATAAATGTTAAAAAAACTAAATTTAAATTATATTTTATATTTTAATAAGTTATTAAATATTTTATTAAATAATTATTAGAAAGAATGTATATATTATATTATAGCTTAATTTAATTTATCTTAATTTTTTTTTTCTTCTACTTCTTCTGCTACTTCTTCTTCTACTTCTTCTTTTGCTACTTCTACTTCTTCTGTTACTACTGCCTTATCAGAATTATTATTACTAAATAACATTATAACTAAATATAATAAAAATATTCCAATAATAAATACTCCTAAAATTTTTACATATAACATAATATTATTTTGTATCGTAGGTGTAACTTCTATAATATCTGATGGTATACCAAGTCCATAATAATTTATTGCTTGTACTCTAAACAAATATTTTGTATCATTTATTAAATTAGTTACTTTAATTGATGTAGTAGTTGAGAATAAATTAGTCCAATTAGTAGATAAATCTGTATATTTTTTATATTGAATTCTATAGTTATTGATATTACTTCCTCCATCATCTGGTTCATTCCATGATAAGTCTACAAAAGTATTACCTGGTGTATTAGTAACTAATAAAATTTTTTTAGGTATTGTATATAAATCTAATATTGGACAAATTTTTATTGGACATCTTTTTAATGGACATGTTTTCACTGGACATGTTTTTACTGGACATGATTTTTTTATACAAGTTTTTTTTTGACAACTTTTTATGTCACATTTTGGTGTAGGACAATTAGATATATCATTAGATGGCATATATATACACTGGTAAAAAATTTTAAAATTTTATTATTAATAAATTTAATTATTTTTTTTTATTAACAATACTCATTATAACTAATATTAAAATTATTAATAAAATAAATCCTCCTATAATTTTTACATATAACATAATATTAAATTTTATATTGTCACCTTCTATAATATTACCAGAAATCATTTTATCACCATCATCTATTGTAATTAATTGATAATCAGATAGTTCTGGGCAAATAGCTTCTGGGCAGATAGGTTCTTGACAACTTGGCTCTGGACAATTTGGTTCTGGACAATCTGGGTCTAGACAATCTGGTTCTGGACAAATTGGATTCGGACATTCTGGTAACGGACATTTAGAAGACATATATATATAAATTAGAAAAATTTATATTAAATAAAAATTATATTAAAAATCATTATCTGTTTTTTTTAGATAAAAGTAATAAACTACTAATTGTTGATAAATTGAAATTAATTCATTATAATTTTTTTTTGGATTTATTGATAAATTTTTAATTTTTTTTTTCAGTTCAATAATATTTATATTCTCCATATAATTATATATATATATGTTAGAAAATAGTTTAAAAATTCGCGGTAAATTTATTAATAAACTTACTACTAAAATAGAAGATTTAAATGATAATTTTATTTTACTTTCAAAAGTAGATAAAAAAATATTTAAAAAAATTAATAATCAAATGAGTGAAAATATAAATAATCAACGAGGAGGAGCTCCAAATCCTGCTAATAATGCAATATTAGCAGCATTAAAAAAAGCACAGGAAATGAAAGCGCAACAAGAATCATTAGCAACAAGTTTAACAAAATTAAAAGATATAGAAAGAGTAATTCAAGAGTTTACTGCAACTTTTAACAATATTAAAAAAATAATTGAAAAGATTCAATTTGGTACATTTGATACTACAAAATTAAACAATATTGATGGATTAAAAAGTTTAAATGAAAATACTTTAACTCCTACTGAAATAGACGCATTAACAAGATATTTAAATAAGACTCCCCCGAAAAATCCTAAATCATTAGCAGAGCTTCAAAGTGATACAGATGCTGCCACTTTTCAAAGAAAAATAGATCCAGATGGATTTAAAATATTATTTGGTAATAGCTCTCGTTCTGCTGCTGCTGCTGGTCCCGGTGCTGGTGCTGGTCCTGGTGCTGGTGCTGCTGGTCTCGGTGCTGGTCCCGGTGCTGGTGCTGCTGCTGCTGGTCCTCGTCGTCGTTCTCTTGGTCCTACTAATACTGTTTCTGGTCCTGCTGATGCTATAGATATTGGTAATATGGAAGATCTTTTCCAGGATGCAATGCGTGATAATCCGGATGCTGCTCGTCTGGATGCTCCTCCTGCTGCTCGCGCAGATGCTCCTCCTGCTGCTCGCGCAGATGCTCCTCCTCCTCCTTCTCGTTCTCCTTCTGGTCTTCCTCCTCCTCCTCCTGCTGCTGTTGGTGCTTCTCCTCCTCCTTCTGCTAATGCTTATGCTGCTGCTTATGCTGCTGATTCTGCTGCTGATTCTGAAGAGGAGGATGATCTTCTTCCTGATGCTAGTGAGGGGGAGGAAACAGATAGCGATGAAGTAAGGGCACAGAATCTAGCACAGAGGGCCGTAAGACGAGTGGGAGAGAATCAAGATAATGAGGCATTTATGAGGAATGCAGCAGAGATAGTAGCTGCTCCTATTCCTGCTAACCCGCCTGGTCTTCCTCGTCCTCTTCCTCGTTCTCGTTCTCTTCCTGATGGTGCTCGTGTGGATGCTCGTCCTGATCTTCCTCGTTCTCGTCCTACTTCTCTTCGTTCTATTCGTCCTCTTAATACTGTTCCTCCTCTTACTGCTGATCGTCCTCTTGATGCTGCGCCACCTGATGATGATGATGCCCCTTATCGAGCGGGTTAAGGGTCATCCTGCTACTCCTCGTAACCCATAAAATTAATATAATACATAATCTTTATAGTCCTCTTTTTAAATTATTAAAATGTTTTAATTTTAATAACTTAACTTAACTTATTAATTATTTCTAATACTTTTTCAGAATTATTTTTTAAATTATTTAATAATTCTGATATATCTTCTGTTGATAGTATGTTCTTAGTATCTATCTTTACACTTGATTGATAATAAACTTCATTTATTTTATCTATTAATTTTTTCATAGCCTCTTTACATTCATTTGGTAATTGATTATCTTTTAATGGTTCGATTATTTCTGATGATTTACTTATTTCTGGTGGTTTATTTAAAGTTATTAAATTAGAAATAAAAGGTGTAACATCAATATTAGGTAATTGTGAAATATTAAAATTATTATCTAAATTATTATCTAAATTATTATTTAAATTATTTTTACGTTTATATATAATTTTAACTTGATTTTTAAAATCATAACTATCTTTAAATCGTTTATCCTTTATTAAAATGTTTTCTAATTCTTTTATTAAATCTTTAATTTCATCTAATATCATATTATATTAATATATATTTTTTTCTATAAATTATTAAATGATAAAAAAATCTAATTTAAATAATAATAACTTAGTAAATTCTCAACTTGAATTACTTAAAATTAATAGCGAATTAAAAAATATTAATAATAAAGATAAAGAATTATTTTTAAAAGAATATCAAGAAGTTTTAGATGCAATAAAACCAATTAGTAAGTATGTTGATAAAATAAAAAATATAACTATACCAATACCAATTGAAAAAAATAGTCTTTTTAAAACTTCCGATGAAGTGATTAAATTAATTAATGAAGATGATTTTAATAGATATGAATTTAAATATAAAAAATTACAAAAAAATATACCTTTATTAAAATTAAAATCAATTAATTTTAAACCTAAAATAGTAGATATTTTTGATAAAAAACAATATAAGATACAAGATTTTAATAATCTTAATGCTTATTTAGATTCAATTCCAGATATTAAAATTAAAGATACTAATTTAGAAAAACAATTACAAGAAAAAATAATAAAAATAGAAAAAATAAAAAATTTAATAAAATTATTAATTATACCTTTAGATATAAAAAAAATAAATAATGCTGTTCAATTGATAAAAATAATTAATAAAGATACTAAAAATAAAATAATATTATCAAAAAAAACTTTAGATATAACCAAAATAAATAAGACTATACAATTAATAAAATTAAAGACTAATAAATTTGATGAAGATAATAAAAAAGAAATAGAAGAAATAAATTTATTTAGTAAAAAAAATTTAGATTCTAATTTAGATTTTAATTTAGATTCTAAACTAAATTCTAAACTAGAACCATTTAATTTAGAAGGCGGTGATATATCTACTTATTTAAATAATATAAGTAAAAAAAATTTAATAATAAATAATTTACAAAAATTAAAAAACCTTAATAAAATATTTATTAAAACTATTAATGAATTTAAAGTATATTATATTCAATATAAATATTATCAATTATTTTTAATACAAAAATTAAATATTACAAATATAGAAAATCAAATTACTGTTTCATTATCTTTAGATCAAATTTTTTATTTTTATAAATTATTTAATGAAAAATATAAAATTATAATAAATCCAAAAGAAGAAATTTTTAATAAAACTTTAGATATAGAAACAAAAAAGAAAAGAAAAAAAATGTTTTTACAATATTATTTTCAAATATATATAATTTATCATTTTTTAAAATTTTTAATGATAAAAATTATAAATGATTTAAATAAAACTAGTATAACTTCAATTGATAATATTAATATTGATGATTATGAACAACAATTTACTAATTCAAAATTTATTTATTTTTTATATGATGATAATGATGATGAAAATAAAATTGAATTACAAAAATTACTTATATTATTAAATATACTATGGAAAAACTAAAATATATAAGTCTAAAATAAAATTTAAAATTATTTTCCAAATAATAATAATTATATGGAAAATTATACATTTTTTAAATTTATAAAAATGAAAGAAAAACAAATTAAAAAAAAAATTAAATATTTAGAAAATCAATATGGAGGTGCTGATAAAATTAATTTAAATTATATTCAATTAAAATTATTAAAATTACAAAATCAATTAAAATCTATTAAAAATAAATCACCAGAAACTCTTATAAATCCATATAATAAATTAAAAATTCAAATAGATGAAATTAATAATTCTATTAAACAATTACAAAAAGTAAATACATTACCTACTGATAATACAGAGATTTTGAATAAAATTACAGAATTACAAATTGTATTAGATTCTACACCTAATGATTATAATAAAATACAAGCTAATACAAAAGTAGCTTATGTTGGTGAAGCAATTAATTCTGAACAAATAACTATGATATTTGATAAATATGCAAATGATTCTAATATGATGATAGATGATATTAAAAAAAATTTAAAAGAAAATAGTAATCAATTAATTAGTAACAAAGAAATAAATAAAACAATAAAACAAATACAAAGTAAAATAGGTGAATATAATAAAAATTTACAAAATTTTACAGAACTTGAAGAAGAATTAAATGAAAATATAAAAAAAATGGAACAAATATTTACTTTTGAAATAGATGAAAATACGGAATGTAAAAATCCTGAAAATAATGATATAATTATTAATGTTGATAAAATAAGTAAAGAAAAAACACAGGAATTAGAATTAAATATAGATGTAGATACTGAACCATCTAAATTAATTGGAACCGATTTTTTAAAAGTTAATAATAAATATTATAAAAAATTTTCAGAAAAATCTATTGATAAAAATATAATAAATTTACATAATGAATGGTTAGAAATAATAAAAAATTATAAAAATAAATTAGAAAATAAAATAAAAGATAAAAAAAATATATTAACAGGAGGTGCAAAAAAAAGTGGTGATGGTGATGTTGATAGTGGTGACGATAGTGATGGTGTTGATGGTGGTGATGTTGATGGTGATGGTGATGGTGGTGACGATGGTGATGTTGATAGTGATGGTGGTGATAAAGAAGAAGAAAGAGAAAGTAAAAAAAATATTTTTGATTTAATAAACAAATTAAATGAATATGAAGTATTAGTTCGTAAAATTAAGAACTATAATATTAAAATAATTAAATTAGTTAAACTTTATAATATAAGATATTCACAATTCTTTAATTTTCAAAAATATATAGTAAATTATGTATCTTTAAGAATAGCAGAAGGAGGATATAGTTATTATCAATATATGTCTAAAGGTAGTATTTCATTTTTTGATTCATTATTAACAGATTTAAATAATATACTTAAAAAATTTAATAATTATTCTAGTTTAAATGATAATGATTTACAATTTTTAAATAAAGAACATATTAAATGGTTTTATGCTAAACATTATTTTATGATTACAATTTTACAAAATTTTTTTTCTAAATTATATGTTTTTTGGAGTAAAAAACAAGAACTCAATAAACAATTATGGGGATTAGATAAACAAATTAGAACTGATGAACATAATTCTAAATATTTTTTTTTATTTAATATTTTTCAAGAAATTTTAATGGAATATTATATGAGATTACCATCAATTGCTAACTATATTAGAATTAATAAAATTAAAGAGGATGAAAATATGGTAGTAACATTTGAAAAAGAAAACAAAAATAATTTAAAACAAACATCTTTATTACAATGTTCTTCACAAGGAAATACAACACAAGCAAAAACAACACAAGCAAAAGATATTTCACAAATTAAATTTGCAGAAATTTTTGATCCAGATAATTTTAAAGAAAATGATTCAATTCCTTATTATATGGGTTTATCTGATTCTTTAAATAAGGGAAAATCAATTTTAATTTTAACATATGGTTATTCTGGAGTTGGTAAATCATATACTTTATTTGGTTCACCAAAAAAAGACCAAATTACTAAACCAAATGGAGACATAATACCGGGTACTGATGGACCAACACAAGGTATGTTACAATCAACTTTAAAAAGTTTAGGTTCTGGTATTACAATTAAAGTTAAAATGTTTGAATTATATGGTCTTGGTGTGCCTTATAAATTCTATTGGAAGGACCCATCTAATTTTTGTCACTTTATTTATGCTTACAAGTTTGATGGTGAAAATAATATAACTTATACTAAAATTGATAAAAATAGTTTTACTAATTATTTAAATATTAAAGATGATACTGATTATCAAGAAATAGATAAAACTAATATTGATAATTTTACAAATTTTATTAAAAAAATTGATGACATTAGAAAAGATGAGGGACGTATTAAAAGTACTTTAAATAATCCAGAATCGAGTAGATCAATTATGATTTATGATTTTAAAATAGAATTAAAAAATAAAGAAAAAACTGGAAAACAATTTACAAATTTTGTTGTTATGGATTTACCAGGTAAAGAAGATATTTATCAAACATATTGTGAAAATAATGATGCCAATTTTAAATTAAAAGATAAATTTAAAAAATTTAAAACAGTTAAGATAAATGAATCTAATAAAGATATACAAATAATCAAGAATGATAAACAATATGATAATAGTCTAATAAAATCAATGATGTATTCAAATCCTTTATGGTTATCACTAATTCCAGAAATTGCAGAACAATTTGACTCAGAACAATTTGATTCAGTTAATTTTGATATTAAACAATTATTTAATAATAAGCCTATAAAACCTCTTACTGTTTATAATATTATAAAAATTCCAGGCACTAACAAAGGTGAATTTACACAATTACCTGAGCCAAAAAAACACAAAGCGAAACATTTTTTTGAGTTTGATGGAAATAAGATAACTTCAACTTATAAACAACAAATTATATTAAGATTACGTGGATTATATGAAAGAGCTTTATTTAATATGGTTAATATAATAGAAAAGGGTAATTTAGAAAATTTAGGTAATAAATTAAATAATATGTTAGACTTACCACAAGCTAGAGAAAAAAGATATGGTTTTGCAGGTCTAGAAGCAATTTATATTAATGAAAATATATTAGGTTTATTACAAATTTTAGCTAATAAAGTTAGAAGCATAAAAGGTAAAGATCCAGTTAATGTTGTATGTCAACAAGAAGAATATTATAAAAAAAAATTTACTGGTGAGGCAAACTATAAATTACATGATTCTTTAACTATAACAACTGGAAATACAAATATAAATGAAAATGAATTTTTTAGTCAAATAGAATATCTTAATAGTTTTGAAAAAACAAACGTTAAAAGAACTATTAGTGAGAACAGTTTTTTAATGAATGATGTTTATAATAATAAATTTAGAAAATCAATAGATAAAAATCTAGAAGACATAATAAAAAACTATGATTATAATAAAATTTTTAATATTGATAATCCACCAATTAATAAAATATTAGAATCATATATTGATTCAATTGATAACTTTTATTTATTTTTTGTTGTTACTAATAATAATAAAGAAGACTCTTCTGGAAACTCTATAAATACTTGTGATAAACAAATGCAATTAATATGGGATACACGTCACTTTATGAATGTTATTGCAGAAGATAATCCAGCTAGTATAATATGTTAATAATAAAAAAATTTATTTATTTTAATAATTTTTTTTATCTAGATTATTTTAATTAATATGAAAGTTTATTCTCATAGTTTACAAGGTAAAAGAGAATCTAACGAAGATCAACATTTAATTCTATTTAATTTAAATGGGTCTAATAAAGAAATGAATGATATAAATTTTTTAAGTGTTTATGATGGTCATGGTGGAAAATTAGTATCTAAATATTTAAAAGATAATTTACCTATTTATTTTATAAAAAAATTTAAAAGAAATATTTATTTAAAACAAGATATGTTTTCAAAATATGTTAATAATATCTATAATCTTATTCAAGATAATCTTAAAAAAGAACATCCCCGTGCTGTAAATTATTGTGGTTCTACATCTTGTATAATTATTCATTGTATTGATCATGAAGAAAAAAAACCTTTTTTATGGATTATAAATGTTGGTGATTCAAGAGGTGTTTTATCAAATAAAGATGCTATTGCAATACCATTATCAAAAGATCATAAACCTAATTCTCCAGAAGAAAGAGTTCGAATTGAACAATTAGGTGGTAAAATAGTTTATGATGGTGTAGATTGGAGAGTAAAAGATTTATCATTATCTCGTGCTTTTGGTGATGTTGAATGTACTCCATATGTAACTCATTTACCTCAAATATATTGTCGTAAGTTATCTACAGGTGATAAATTTTTAATTCTAGCTTGTGATGGTTTATGGGATGTATTAAGTAATCAAGATGCAGTAGATTTCATTATAGATTTAGAAACTAGAAATTATAAAGGTAATTATGCTAAAGTTTTGGCAGAATATGCATTAGAAAAAGGATCAATGGATAATGTTACAGTTATTGTTTATTACTTTGATTAAATACTTGTAATATTATATAATATAGAATTAGTATTACTACTTTCTGTAAATTTTTCTATAATATTTTTAGTAATTTTTCTTATTATTAATCTTATCATCTATTGAGACATTTTAATATTATTAAATGTTTTATCTGCAATTTTTAAATAATTTTTTGATATTTTATCAATATCAAAATTAGCAAATAATTTATTATAATAATATGTATAATTATTAATAACAGAAATAGTAGTAGCTACCAAATTATCATATTCACATTCAATAATATATTCTTTAAGTTCAAAATCAATATCAATAGACTTCTGAGTAATAACAATTACTTTATTGAAAATACATCTATTACATCGCATTTGTTCAAAAATATTATATTCTTCATTATAATGAATATTTAATAATATTTTATATTTAAATAATAAATTATCTCTTTCTATGTCAAAACCTTTTATTTCATTTGTTTTTATATTTGATTTATTTAAACTATTTATAATATTCATTCTATAATTCCTTTCATCTATAAAATGTCCAATATATGCTATATCATATATTTTGTCATAATTATATATTTCATTATAATTTACTAAATAAGGAATATATAAAATATTATTATTTATATTCTTTGATTTTAAACAATATATATTTGATTTACTATAATCAATAATTTTAATATTATTTGCAATATAACATTGTATTCTATTTAACTCTCCTTCTCTTGTTAATTGTTCTGTATTTAAAATATAAATATTATTAATTATATTTGATATATCTATATTTGGTATTGATTGCATGAATATTATTATATCATTATTAATTTTATTATTAATGTTATTAATTATTAGTAATAATTCGTTAAAATTCGATATTAATACAATATCATTATAATTTATAATAATTGAATTTATATAATCAATAAAAAATTTTACAGTATTAGGATCTGAATAAATATATACAACCATATATATTTATTTAAATTAATTCTTTATATTATTATTATTTAAAATAATTTAATTTTTTATTTTGATAGATTTTCTAATTGATGCTGTAATCAAACCTTCATATTTAGATCTTTCTTCTTCAGGAATTAAATAATTATATACACAAGATATAAATTCTTTGATTAAAATAATAAATATTAATTAATTAGATATATTATTAGGAATCCATGCTTTAAATTTAGTATGATATACACAATTAAATTTAACAGGTTTATCTTTTATTGTTTCATCGCATAAATGTGATATTTTAACATTCGGTATATGCGCGATACCTATTTTTTCACTATCTTCTTTTTCACTTAAATTATAAACATCTGGAATATTAGTTTTACTTAACCAATATTTTCTTATTTTAGAACCTTTTTCATAAGAATATACACGTTCTTTAATAAAATCAACAAAATGATAAATCATATCATATGTTTTACTTTCATCATTTTGAACTTGATTTGTTTCAATATCAACTTTATTAACTTTATTAACTATAAAAATAATAGAAATACCAGACATTTTAGGATAAAATACTAAACCTTGTATAGGAATATTACAAGTTGGTATAACATCTTTAATTAAATTTTCTAAACCATCATAATCACATAATTTATTTAATTTAACAGAAAAATTATCACAAACATTTGGATCTGAAAAATGAATTTTTAAAATATCATCTAAATATCCCATTTTTTGTGACATTTCCATATCAAGTATTTTTTTACCCATTAAATAGAAACAATCTTGTATTAAGAAAATAAACTTATTTGATGATTCAATTAATTTACCATCAAATATAGTTCCATTAAATATAGACTCGGAAACTTTCATATGAACTTTTACCATAAATACATATTTTAATTCAATCTGTTCTATATGGTATGATAGTTTACGTCTATCAATCGCAATACAATATTTCTTTTTTTCTCCATTTAATTCTAAATTCATAAATATCAAAAAATAATTAAAACCTTTAAAATTAGGAGATACATAATGTTTATTATTACTTAAGAATTCTAATTTGCTAATATTATTTAACATTATAAATCTATGTTTATTTAAATTTAATTTAGAATAAAGATAGTCAATAATTTTTTGCTTTGTCGCTAAATCAAGAATCATATAACTTTCATTTGAACCAAAAGATATTTTTTTACTCATTATTAAATTATATATTAACTCTTTAAAATAAATAAATAATCAATTTTTTTTAACAGCGGGACTATTTTAAATGACACGATTTAAAAATTTTTTTCTTTTTTTGTATTTATTTTTAGTTTCTTCTACTTCTTTCTTTGTTATTTCTAATGATGATTTGAAATAATTTTGAAAATTTTTAACGGATATAAATTTGAGAGATTTTATTATAGATTCTTTAATTAAATCAAAACTCATCGGTTCATCTTTTCTCATATAATATTTCAATTGGTTAAACATTTTCTCTATCGGGTTCTGAAAATGATGGTAAGGGAGAACATAAACAAAATCATTTTTTTTATTTTTGATGTATTCTTGAACATCTTCTTTTTTATGAGAACTAGCATTATCCATTAATATTAATTTATTTTTCATATTCTTAATAAAAGTTCCTAAAAAATCAATTAATCTTAAATGGTCTATACCGCCTTTTTCATATAATTACCAAGCTACTACACTTTTCGTTGATATAGCCATAATCAAAGTATATTTTACAAATACTTTATTATCTTTTGTTATTTTATTTAATCGCTTACCAATTTCTGACCTACCTTTCCTTTTGGATAATCCAATTGAGATTGAAGACTCATCAATCGCAATTATATCATCCAATTTATATTTTTTCACTTTTAAATAAAATTTTTTATATTCCTCATCGTAATTAATTGGCTTATTATATCTTGTGTCTGGTCTATGTGTTATTTGAACTTGTTTATAAGTTAAATTAGCATATTTAATTATGTTTGATAAATGTGTCTTAGATAATGTAATATCTTTAAATTTTTTATGAAAATATCCAAGAATATCATTTAATGTTATTAATGGTTTCTTTTTGATTAAGTCAATAATATAATTTACATGAATTTTCCTAACTTTGTATGAACCTTCTTTTCTCTTTTTATTATCAACATTCCCATATTTAATATATCGTCTAACCCATCTAACTAAACTATATTTTGAACATTTGAAAATTAAACAAGCATTTTTCAAACTTGGATCTTCCATATCCAAATAATATTAAACAGCGGTCAATTTATAATCTGAAGATTTATGAACACCCATAAATTATATTATTTGATATATAATTTATTTAGTTTTAGATAATCTTTTATGTCTAATTGTTTCATTATGTGTTTTAATTGAAGATTCAGTAAAAACACCAAAATCACAAAATTTACAATAATATGTAAATTGTTTTTCTCTTTCCTCTTTTGTAGAATGATTATTTAATTTGTGAGTTAAGTAATTATTTTTGTTTATTGATTCATAGTCACAATCATTACATTTGAAAATTTCTTTTTCTTTGATAGGTTTTTTACCTCTTTCGCCTGTTTTATGTAGGACTGTTTCATTATGTTGTAATAATGAGTATCTAATGTCAGTTCCATAATTACATTTATCACAGTAATATTTATATTTATTATTATCCATTTTAATTAATTATAATAAGATTTTTTTAAATTAATTACAAAAAAATTGTTGATTTAAACATTTCATCATACTAATCAACAATTAATAAAATGGAAGAATTACCAATCGTATCTTTTGGAAAATATAAAGATAAAACAATTATTGAATTATTAGCAGATAAAACATATACAGAATGGCTAAAAACTCAATCTTGGTTTTCTAATCATAAAACTATATATAATATAGTAGTTAATCAACAAGTTCCAAATAATAATTCAAAAACCCCTGAACATAATATTTTACAGAATTATTTTTTGGATGACAACAAAAGAATAAAAATAATTAAAAATGTTAATTATTATGAAATCAATACAAAAAAAAAATTAATTAAATTATTGAATAATGAAAATTTCATAAAATTTTTTGGTATTTACAATATTGATGATATTTTTATACCTCAATATTCAAGTGATGTTGAATTTGAAGGAATTTATAATTGGGATTTAATAATAAAAAATATCAAAATAAACTGTTTGAATTTTAATTTTATTATTAACAGTCAAAATAATGAAGAAATAAAATTACAATTCAAAAATAAATATGACGAAGAAGAGAAAAAAATTTATCAAAATAAATTAAAGAAATTTGAAGAACAAATATTTGAAGCAGAAAAATGTTGTGAAAAATTTTCTGAACAAATTGATGCGGATATTAAGTTTCGTTCAGAATATGATGATTTAATGAAAAAGAAATACGATGAAGATATTAAAAATTATTATGAAAATTTTGAAAAAAATCTTCAAGATCTAAATGATTATAAAGATAAATTTAAAAAATGGGAAGATGCTAAAAATGAAAAGAAAGGGGAAATTTTAAAAAAATTTAAAATAAGTGTTGATGAATACGAAAAAATAAGTTTTATTTCTTATGTAAATATTGGAAGAAATCTTAAACTATTATCAAAACTAAATTTATCTACTATAAAAGAAGCACAAATTTTTATAGAATATATCAACAAAATGTTAAGTGATAGTTTAAAAAATTATAATGAAGAAAATCCTGAGCCTAAAAAAATTATCTTGTTAGAACGTCCAAATGAATATAACTCCGATGAAAATATACTTAAAGATGGAAAATATATTAGTTCCCTAAATGAACTTAAAAATAAGGCATTGGAAAATTCTATTAAAAATGAAGAAAAAATTAAGTTCCTTAAAAGTAAGAAAGAAGATTATATTCAAACTTTTTATAAAAATTATGATGAGAATTTTACTAAAAGTTATAAGACATTTAGAATTAATCAAATAAAAGAAATATTTTCAGATTTTATTAGAGGAGAACAAGATGATGAAGATGAAACATTTTTTGATGATAAAGTTAAACTAAATATTTGCTATTATGCTCGGTCAGATATATATTGTGAAATTAAACCACTATTAAGTGATGACTATCCTAATGTATTAAGGAAAATGAAAAATCAAATCAAATTAACTAAAGAAAGCAAAAAACAAGGCATTTATGTTTTAATTGTTAAAGATTTTGTTTCAGATACTGTTAACAAAGAACAATTAATTAAGATATTTAAAGATTCTGATATTAATATTATTTTTGTAAATGAAAATGAAAATAAAAATGAAAATCAAATTATTAATCAAATAGAATATAATGGTACAGATAATTATGTTAAATTAATTAAAGAATTAAAGGATAATTTAGAAAAAGAAAAAATACTTAATAAAGAACTAATAATTGAAAATGAAGAATTAAAGAATAAAAATCAAGAACTAATAAATGAAATTGAAGAAATTAAAAAACAAAAAAATCCATAAAAAAACAAAAAAATCCATAAAAAAACAAAAAAATCCATAAAAAAACAATTTAAATATATTTTTTTAAGTTTAAAATTATTTAAAAAAATAAATATATAGTATTATAAATATTATGTCTCAAAAACCAAAAGTCAAAATTAAGGGTGAAAAAGAAAAATTAGAACTTATGATTGTCAATAAATGTCCTTTAAAAAATATTGTTAAAGATAATAAAATTTTAGGTGATATTAACAATCTTGTAAATAAGGTTAATAAAATTGTAATTCAAACTTATCAATTTTTGAACTTATTTTTAATTTATAAATATGATAGTAAAAAAGAATTTCCGTATATCAACGAAACATTTATCAAATCAATCGTTAAAACAATAACAACAAGAAATGATACAAGAGGAAAACCTCCGTCGGAAGAAACAAAGATTTTATTAAAAGAACTAAAAAATTTTTTTGATGGTGAATATAAAAAATGTATTATCGATGATGATATTATGGATGATACTAAATTAAATTTTATCATGGCATATGAAGTTATTGATATTATCAAAAATATCGAAAACAATATTACTGAACACTTTCAAGATTATGTAAATAAATTTGTTAATATTTCATTTGAGATTAAAGATAAAATAAATAAAATTAAAGGTCAAAAAATAAATGAAAAAGACAAAAAACAATTAATCAATAATATTTACGCTGAACACAGATTAATTAAAAATGACTTATTATCAATCAATAATGATTATAAATCAGATAAAAAATATCATAAATGGATCAATAAACATAAAAAGCATATTATTACTAAAGATACATTTGATAAAGATTCTATTTATTATGATGTTTGTAGCAATCCCCAAGATTATCTGAAAGGATTATTTTATATAAATAAACAATTAGGAATAATTAATGAAAATAACATAAAAAAAAATAAAGAACAAATTAAACTTTTTCAGATAATACCACAACGAAATAATATATCACCAAAATACATAATGATTGATACGGCAGCGTTAATAAATATTGTTATTATGAAAAATAGTATTGAATATTTAAACAATGTCAAAAAATATCAAAAACAATTATGGGATGATAATTTCTTAACCAAAGATAAAGAATTCAAAAGAAAAAATTATGGATTTAATCACATGATTAAAACCGATGGTATTAGTTGTTGTGTTTTGTTAATTAAGTTAAAAGATGAAAAACCAATTAATATTACTTCATTAATGGCAAGAAAGAATAAAGACCAATTAAAATTATTAGATAAATATATTGAAGAAACAGACATTACAAAAGAAATGAAAAATAAACAAATTATATCAATTGACCCTGGTGTAAATTCACTAATTACTTGTTATTCAAAAGATGAAAATAATAATGATGTATTTTTTAGATATACTCAATGTCAAAGAACTTTAGAAACTAGGAATAAAAAATATAATAAAATAACAGATTGTTTAAATAAAGAAAGCAAAATAAATAATAAAACAATAAAAGAGATCGAAACCGAATTATCACAACATAATTCAAAAACAACAGATTATAAAAAATTTATTGAATATTGTAAAAAGAAAAATGAAATTAACAGAATATTATTTGAACATTATTCTCAAAATTTATTCAGAAAGTTAAAATTTAACAGATATATAAACACTCAAAAAAGCGAAACTAAAATGATTGATAACTTTAAGAATAAATTTAATAAACCTGAAAATTCAATAATAATACTAGGTGATTATGATAAAAAAGAACATATGAAAGGTAAAGAATCAACAATAAATAAAAGAATAAGAAAAATATTCAGAAATAATAAATATGAAGTATTTATGATAAATGAATTTAGAACATCAAAATTATGTCATAAGTGTGAATCGGAATGTAAAAATTTCAAAGAACGCGAAAAACATAGTTTTAATGGCTTGGTCTGGGATTTGCTTCGTTGTAACAACGAAAAATGTATGCTAATTCACAACCGAGATAGAAATGCTGCTAAAAATATGTATAAAATAACAAAGACAATATTTAATGGAAATGAAAGACCATTAAATTATTGTCGAACCGAAAATCTTCCTATTCAACGATAGGATATAACCAAATTTTTGCGGTAGGGATTATTGACATATTAAATTTTTTTGATTAAAAATCGTGTCATTTAAAATAGTCTCCGCTGTAAAATAATGCATTATTTAAAGAAATCATATCATCATAAGGATAAATATTTAGATTTCCTTTATATTTATCATCTTTTCCAAATACACCACCATTTTCAGGTTTTTCATCATCATAAACAAATTCATCTGGATTAAATGTTGATAAATTAGAAGCTCCTTGAATTATAAAATCACCTGTTTTAGATTCTTTAAGTGGAGTTAATTTTTTAAAATCAGTAATAGATTCATCAAATATTTGAGCAATAGTTTTAGGTAAATCATTTTCATCCATAGAATCTAATGTTCTATTAATATGAATAGGTTTAGCATATATATCATTATTATAAATAGCTCTTTGATCAGAAAATTTATTATTTGTATATTGTGGATTAATAATTGCACCAGAAATTAATTCTTTTTGATATCTATCTTCTATTGGTTCCTTTGGTTCTTCTGTTGGTACTGTGTCATAATCAAAATGAATAGTTGGAAATCCTCTAACTACTACTAGTTCTTTACTAAATTTTTCATTATCTTTTATAAAATTTTTTTCTGAAGATTTTTGTAAGTTATTGCATAATTGAACAAGTAAATAAATAATTACAACATAAATAATTAAATTAAAAATATTTTTCATCTATATATTTTATATAGATAAAAATATGCTATTATAAATAAAACTTATTAAACTTTGAAGATTTTAAAAGTATTATCATTTAAATTTATAAAAAGAGAAAGACAAATTTTTTTTATACAATTAGTAAAATTAATGTTCATTTTGACCAGCGACCGGAACAGATATACTTGCCTCATTTGATCCATCTACTAATCTAACTATTACGTTTCTATCCGTATAGGATTGACCAGAAATAGATATTGTTCCTACACCATTTGTTATGGTATTGAGACCACCATTTTTTGCTAATGTTACACTTCCATCTGAATCTCGTGAAATATAGCTAATAAGATCATCATATAATTGATATTCATATAACCCGTAATCTACGAATATTTTGGCAGTATCAGAATAGAACCTAATTGTAAAATTTATTCTAGAATTGGTACTATCAGAATTAATACTAATTGATGGTAATCCTGCTGCGGATGGTATTTGTAAAGAAGCTAAATTAGATTGTACACTTTGACTATTTCTTGTTGCGGTTAGGGTAAAAGTATAAGGACCTGGTGATAATCCTGTAACTTGTGTTGGTGGTGTTGCATTAGAGATTGTTCTAATAGCTGCTGCGGTGATTATATTTCCATTATAAACATTTACAGTATAACTTATTCCTGTACTGCTAGGTGAAGTCCAATTTATACTAGCATTACCATTAACTATTGATGCTGTTATATTAGGTGCTGTTAGTTGTACATTAAATATTTCATCACTATGAAAAAATGTATTAAAAAAAATTAATCTAATTGATCTTGATTCAGTATTACTTGGTGCAAAAGATACAAACCAATTTCCATTTTGTTTATATGTATTAAATTCTAAAGGTGTTCTAGTAGAACTAGAAGTAGGATGATTATAACCAGAAAATCCTATACCAGAATATATAGAATGAGAAATACCTGTATCAATAATATTACCAGTAGTTGTAAATATTTTTATTAAAATTGGTTTAACATTATTAATTCTTAAATTTCCGGAAATATCTGTATTTCCTAAAATTTTTTTTGAACCATTAATAGTCAAATTACCTTGTACTGATTTAATACTAGCATTATTACCAGAAGTATCAATATTTAAGACATTAAAATTATGAGGACCTCCAGTAAAGATAGAATTTTGTCTTACTAATAATTCACCACTAACATCTAAATTTTTAACAGACATATTAAGAAAATTTTGACCAGATAGATCTGTTAATTTTAAATAATTACTATCAGAAGTTAATTTATGTCTGTTATTTATAATTAAACTACCAGATAAATCTAAACGATTTGTTTGTTGTAAATTATTTACTACATTAGATAATAAAGAATTAATATTAATATCTGTAAATTTTTCTATAATATTTTTAGTAATTAAAATTTGTTCAACTTCTGATTGAATACAATATTTTTGTATAAAATAAAGTATCATAATTATAATTAAAATAATTAAATATTTATCCATTATTTTAAATTAGATAATTTATAAATATATTTCATTATTTAATCAAAATTAAGTATATAATTTATAGTAATTGTTTTATTATTATTCTACTTTTTGAATTACTAGTTACGATATAAGTAGATATACATGAACAACTATTAAATAATAGCGGTGTTTATCTTATTAACTTGAGCACTAATACCAATAACATCTGCTATTACATTTGTAGGTCATATGATCAATTTAATGTTATTGGAATAGCTGTACCTGATAAAGAGTCACCTTGTGCATTTATTGCTACAACAGAAAAAGTATAACTTATACCAGATGTTAATCCAGATACTGGTGTAGATGTTGTAATAGCTGAAACCGGTCCAACAGTTATTCCACCAGGATTACTTGTTACACGATAACCAGTTATAGGTGAACCACCATTATTTGTTGATAAATCCCAACTTACAGTAACTTGTCCAGTACTAGGACCATTATTAGCTGTTACATTTGTAGGTGCACTTGGAACTTCTATAAATGAACCTATTATATTTAAAAAACCTCCTGCTGTATTACTAGTTCCTACTAGTGTAATACCTGAAGTTGTTGCAGCAGCACCAGCGGCTACCGTAGTACCAACACTAAATCTACGAACAATTACACCCATAAAATTATTTAATACAGGTCTAAATGCATAATCAATACTATTATTAGTATAATTTGTGTTTGTAATATTTGGGCTTGTAATATTTGGGCTTGTTCCTGTTACTAAATTAAATAAAATTGTCGTTATAGTTGGTTCATTAAATAAATTACCATTATATAAAGCTATTTTAGAATAATTACCATTATAAAAAGGATCCCACTGATTTGAAGCTCTTCCTAACCAAAAATTATTAATTAGTGATAAAGAATCATTAGTTATTGAAATAATAGAAGTACTACCTTTAGCCATAACATAATTATTAGTATATTCATAAATATTAAATGTAACTTGTGTTGTTGATAAAAAAGCTAATACATATAAATAAGTAACATTACGAGTCAAAGCATTAATAGTAATATCAGTATAATACACTGATTCATTATAATTTCCTACTTTTTTAAACGTAAAAAGAAAATTGTTAGTGTTACCATTCCAAGTAAATGGACCAATCATATATGTACCTAATGGATCAATCGTATTATGACCGGATCTATGGAAATCAAAAATTCTTTCCCAATGTGATGTAGATGAAGTTAAAGCTCTTGAAGCAATAACTAAAGTTTTACCTACAAAATCTGTTCCAATAGTAATAGGAGTCATTGCTAATGGTAATACATCAATTGATGCTGATGGAACTGATGTATAGATAGCATTTGTTGCTGTAATAGTAAATGTATACATTTTACCATTTGATAAATCAGTAACTAATTTTGAATTTGTTTGACTAGTTACAGTTATCCCACTTCCATCACTAATTGTATATAAAGTTATAGGAAACTCGTCATTTGTTGTAGGTGCATCCCAACTTAGTAGTGTACCTTGTGTGGTACCTACAGCTCTTAAATTTGTAGGTGGATTAAGTTGATCATTATGAAAAAATGTATTAAAAAAAATTAATCTAATTGATGTTGATTGAGTATTACTTGGTGAAAAAGATACGAACCACTTTCCATTTTGTTTATATGTATTAAATTCTAAAGGTGTTCTAGTAGAAGGAGTAGAATGATTATAACCAGAAAATCCTATACCAGAATATGTAGAATGAGGAATACCTGTATCAATAATATTACCAGTAGTTGTAAATATTTTTATTAAAATTGGTTTAACATTATTAATTCTTAAATTTCCTGAAATATCTGTATTTCCTAAAATTTTTTTTGAACCATTAATAGTCAAATTACCTTGTACTGATTTAATACCAGCATTATTACCAGAAATATCAATATTTAAGACATTAAAATTATGAGAACCTCCAGTAAAGGTAGAATTTTGTCTTACTAATAATTCACCACTAACATCTAAATTTTTAACAGACATATTAAGAAAATTTTGACCAGATATATCTGTTAATTTTAAATAATTACTATCAGACGTTAATTTATGTCTGTTATTTATAATTAAACTACCAGATAAATCTAAACGATTTATTTGTTGTAAATTATTTACTACATTAGATAATAAAGAAGTAGTATTACTATCTGTAAATTTTTCTATAATATTTTTAGTAATTAAAATTTGTTCAACTTCTGATTGAATACAATATTTTTGTATAAAATAAAGTATCATAATTATAATTAAAATAATTAAATATTTATCCATTATTTTAAATTAGATAATTTTATATATATTAATATTATATTTATTCTAATGTGAGTTAGTTATTCACTAACCATACTTTATTTATTCTGATGTAAGCTCTACATAATGAACAACTAATTTTTGCCTTATTTTTTTTCTTTTTTAAGACTAGTAATAATAACATATTTTTTTTTATTATTTATAATTAAAAAAAATTTAATGTTGCTTTACAAATAACTCTAAAGCAAATATGATACTTTTTACACTTAGTTTCTTTAGACAGAATGGCCTTGCCTATTTGCAATTACAAAAGCTATTATTGCTTTAAATTTGCGAGCAAATGTCATCTCCATTTCAATACGTTCAATCATTCGTTTAAGACGGACTATATCCTCATTACAATACGTCTTATTACTTTCTATCTTTTGTTGCCATTTTTCTCTATGAACGGAAATTAAAGCATTAGGCATAAAAGGATTATTAGGAAAAGTATCAATAAAAATAGCTGCTTTTTTATAAATTTCTTGCTTCTTATCATACCAAATATCATCTCTTTCATCTGGATTCTTATCATCATCGCTAATATAATTCGATGCAGATGCATTTATCACAGCAATCATCGAATTATCTGATTTATATTCTATCATTTTCGTGATTTTGACTAACCACTCTAAATCATAAAGTATATCAGATGGAGTAAGTGATTCATCAATTAATGCATCAATTAATTCATCAATTAATGTATCATCACTCTCTTTAGCAGCGGCTATCGCCTTAATTAATGCATCATTACTCACCATAGCAGCAGACATAAGTGTATCAATTGACGATGCATATATAGGCTTTATTTGTATCCCTATTTTTTCTGCTATCTTTTCTACTATTACCATCATCTCTATATCAGCTGCTTTAAGAGAATTAACCCACATAACAGCTGTTACATCTCGCTTTATTGCTACCGTCCTTGCAACTGCTCTTCTCCACGTTATTAGCTCACGTCTCTTTGTTAGTAATTCAAAACCATTCTTACGTAGTGATGATGCTATTGCCATTGCTATCATTAGTATTTTAGTTGTATTTTTGGGTATATCCATCAGTTCCATTAATATAATATTTTTAAAAATACCAAATTCTGCTTTTAATTTTGCCATTTGTTCCGCTTCTTCATCAGTCATAACAAATGTCATAATAAACACATTTTTTACTTTTTGTGCTATATTCTTTATCATATTCGATATATTAGTCCCAACAATTCCAACAATATTTAACATATTAGCTTTGTTTGTGATGTTCGTAACTTGTTGATTTATTTAGTCTTTCTAGTATTTATTTAGTCTTTCTAATTAAGACCATTAATTAAAAAAAAATTCAATTTTTTTATCAAGAGCAAGTAAGCAAATGATATAAAAAAGACTATATATAATCAGTTAATTACACCTTTTTTTACGAATTTATTTAATCATCTATATCGGATAAATTTATTTCTCCGTTTAAGCAAATAGGATATTTATAATTAAGATTATATTGTCTTTTTAATTCATCGCGTATCTTTTTTAATTCATCAATTTTCTTATACGTTAACTCAGTATTTTTTTTTATATTATTAATTGATTCTTTTAATGTCTCAATCTTTCTTTCTAATTCAACGTCTATTTCTACTGTATTCTTTTGTTTTGATGGTTTCTTTATCAAAAGATTTAACACATACCTTACAATCTTCATGACTTGTTGATTAATTTAGTTTTTATAATAAAACTATTAATAATAAAAAATTCAATTTTTTAGCATATTAAACAATGAAATTTATTGTTTGTTGGAATTTTTAATTGAGGAGTCATTAATACTAATTTAATTGATGATGCAACTAAACTTTCGTATTTATTTTTTTCTTCATTAGGAATAAAATTGTATTTCTCAACAAAATAATTATATACACAAGATATAAATTCAGGAATTTCTTTTTTAGTTAATTTAGCTTTTGGTAAAGAATTGTATGCTTCCATAATTAAGAAAACAAATTTAGGAATATCCGTTTGTTCTACTTTATTATCTTTTATAATACTTTTAACAGAAGCTTCTACTTTATCAATAAATATTGGATCATTTAGAATTAATTTAACTTTCTCATTTATATATTTATTACTAAATACTTCTAATATTGTATCTGAAATGTTAATATCAATATCAGTTTCTTTTTTTTCTTTAATATTAGAAATAATTAATATCGGTAATGATTTAGAAATAGGCATGACAAATGACGCATTATTAGATTTAGCCATTATATACATAATATTACATAATAATTTAAAAAATTGTAAATAAAATAAATTAATATTATATAATATATTTTAATGATGGATATTATAAAAAAAATCAAATTAAATGCATTAGAAACTATTAGTGAATTAAGTATTAAAGAACTTGAAGAAATAATTGTTTATGTAGCAGATAAATATTATAATACAAGTATATCAATTATTGATGATGCAACATATGATTTATTAATTGATTTTTTACGTTTAAGAGATCCAAAATCAAAAATTTTAAAAAATATTGGTGCTCCAATTAAATCTAAAAATAAAGTCAAACTAGATTATCATTTGGGTTCTATGAATAAAATTAAACCTGTTGATTCTAATAAATTTGATTCTTGGATTAAAAATTATAAAGGTCCATATAATTTAAGTGATAAACTTGATGGTGTTTCTGCATTACTTGTCTATAAAAAAAATGAAAGTATTAAATTATTTACTCGTGGAACTGCTACAGAAGGACAAGATATTACTGTTTTAATTAAATATTTAAATTTACCTTCCTTTGAAGAAATTAAAGAATATGTTTCTAAGAAAAAAATAGTATCTGATAATAAAGATAATTTAATGGCTTTTCGTGGTGAATTAATTATTAATCAAAAAATATTTGAAAAAAATTGGAGTAATACCTTAAAAAATGCTCGTAATAGTGTTGCTGGTTTAGTAAATTCTAAAAATATTAATTCAGATTTAGCTAAAGATACAAATTTAGTTTTATATGAAGTTGTTGATCCATTTTTAAAAATAGATGATCAATTTAAAATTTTAAATGAATTAGGTTTTAAAGTTGTTAAAAATAAAATAGTTAATACTATTTCATTTGAAATTCTTAGCAAATATCTCCGCGATAGAAGAAGTAATGGTGAATATTTAATTGATGGTATTATTATTACTGATAGTAAAAAACATGATAGAAATACTGATGGAAATCCTGAATATGCTTTTGCTTTTAAAGATATATTAGAAGATCAAATTGCTCAATCTACTATTATTAAGATTGAATGGAATATTTCAAAGAATGGATACTTAAATCCTACTGTTATTGTTGAACCAGTTTCTATTGGTGGTGTAGAAATTAAACGAGTTTCTGCTCATAATGCTAAATATGTTGTAGATAATAAACTAGGTGTTGGTGCTAAAATAGAAATAATTCGTAGTGGTGATGTTATTCCATATATTCAAAAAGTAATTAAACCAGCTACTAAAATAGATTTACCAAAAGGTAAATGGCATTGGAATGAAACTGAAGTTGATATTATTTCAAATGATATGGAATCAGATGAATTAAAAATTAAAAATTTACAATTCTTCTTTTCAACTTTAAATACAAAAGGTATGGGTAAAAAGAATGTTGAAAAAATATATAATTCTGGTTTAAATACTATTGAGAAAATTTTAAAAGCAAAAGAATCAGATTTATTAAAAATAGAAGGTTTCCAAGAAAAAACATCTTCTAATTTAATATTAGCTATTAAAGAAAGTTTAACAAATGTAAATTTAGCTAAATTAATAGCTGCATCAAATGCATTAGGTGAAGGTATGGGTGAACGTCGTTTAAAACAAGTACTTGATACATATCCTAACTTAATAACTGATTATAAAAAATGGTCAAAAAAAGAATTCATTGATAAAATTAAAGAATTAGACGGTTGGGAAGATAAAACAAGTTCTGTATTAGTAAATAACTTTGATGAATTTATTAAATTTTATAATAAAATAAAATCATATATTACATTAGAAAAGAAAATAGAAATTAAACAATCAAAATTAACAGGTTTAACTATAGTATTATCTGGTTTCCGTGATAATGACTTGCAAGAAAAGTTAGAATCAATTGGTGTAAAAATATCATCTAGTGTTTCAAAAAATACTGATTATCTAGTAGTTAAAGATCAAGAGACTATTAATGAAGGAACTGGTAAAGTTCAAAAAGCACAAGATGTTGGTGTTAAAATAATTACTAAAGAACAATTAGTAAAATTAATAGGTTAATACTTTAAAAAAATTGATATTATTTTATATTGTGGTTAAACTTATAATAATATAGTCATTTAACTATGAATTCAAATACTGATAATTCTACTACTGATTCCGAAGGTTGGAACTCTGTAACTAAAAATACAAAAAAATCTAAAAAGTCTGAAGATAAAAGTAAACTAATCGAGACTTCAGAAAAAAAATTATCAACTTACAGCTCTATTGTTAAAGGTAACTCAACTACTACCTCTAACAAAGAAGCTTCTACATCTAAAAAAGACGTAACTACCTCTGATAAAGAAGTATCTACATCTGACAAAGAAGTATCTACAGCTGACAAAGAAGTATCTACCTCTGACAAACAAGTATCTACCTCTGACAAAGAAGTATCTACCTCTGACAAAGAAGTATCTACAACTGAGAAAGAAAAAGATTCTGATGAATTATCAATTGATTCTGACTCTTCTAGTAATTCATCTAGTTCTAATACATCTATTAATAATCCTAATACAAAACCAAAACGTTTTGCAAAATCATCAGCACCTATTAATGTTAAAGTAAATTTTACAAAAAGAGATAATCCAAAAAATAATTTAAAAGATAATAATATTGAATACAAGAAGGCGCTCATTATTGCATCACAAACTTTTTTCAATGAATGTCTTCTTAATAACAAAGATTTTATTGAGAAAGAAAAAATTAAAATTTCTAAATTTTATAATTATAAGAATACTGTACACAAAGTATCTTATGCTAAAGATTTTGATTCACAAAAAATTGGTACTCAAACAATTGCTTTTTCACGCAGTCACTTTGCCCATAATGAAACATTCATCAAAAAACTGATTAGTGAATATAAGAATATTTTTCCAGAATGTGATTGGGTTAAAATTAGAGATTCTACTCGCGATGATGAACCAGATACGCTTATTATTTCTATTGGTAGAACTATTAAGTTAAAAAATTGAAATTTTTTTATTATTAACTAATTGAATTATATATTTAAATGTGCCACTTTTGTGGCAAATATCATACTTTTAAAAATTGTCCTCTAGAAAATGAAATGGCATCGTTTTTTAAAAAAAAAGTTGGATCTTTGATGGAATATTATATTGCTAATAACTTTAATTGTCCCTGTTGTAATAAAAAAGAACTTTGTGTTATTAATAATAATTCACCATCTTTAGATATTATTTGTAATTGTGGTAAAAAAATAGAAGTAAAATCAAAGTGTTTAAGTGTAATAAATTTACCAAATAATATTTTTCTTAATCATGGTAGTTATATTGATTATATAAATAGAGTAAAAGAAGAAATTGACTTATTTATTGTTATTTATGCGGTAGATCGTATTAAAAAAATTATTAAAATTAGAGAAGTATTACATATAACACATAATATGCTTATTGAAGATAGTAATATAAATGTAATTGAACAAGATAAAAATAGATTATCTACTATTATTATAAAAGATCGCACAAAATTAAATAGTTTACCTTTACCAAATTGTGAAAATACATTTGATTTTAATAAATATATTGAAGACTTTAAAAATAAAAAAATTGATAATTAATTTTTTTATATTATATTTTATTATTTTATTATATTATAATGAATCCTTTTGAAGAAAATGATGATGAAGATGAAGAAAAAAAAAATGTATCTTTCAAACCAAATAATGTTGAAATTTGGTTAGAAATTAAAGGTAGACATAAAAATACTTTTATTACTGGTTTAGATTTTGAAACAGATGATCTAAAAGAGCATTTAAAAAATCTTAAAAAAAAACATGGTTGTAATGGTTCTTTAAAAGAAGATTTAATTGATGGTGAAAATAAGAAAGTGTTAAAATTACAAGGAGATCATATAGATAATATACAAAATTTTTTAATGAGTATTAATATCACAAATTTCATAACTCGTGATTTTAAATCAATATAAAAATGTCATATACACAAAAAAATTGAAAATTATTTAATTTATTTATATACTTATACAATATTATATTATGAAATCACATACTAGTGACTCTACTGTAACTACTAACCGGAATGGACATAATTCTACAGTTTCAGTCACTACTTCTAATAAAATATCATTAGAAGATACTATAAAAGAACATTCACCTAAAAATTTAAAAGGTAAAACAATTAGTAAAATAACTATCAAAGAAACTAAAAAAGAATTTAAAGATGTATGTGCTGAATGTATATTGTATCCTTATCTTATATATTCAAAAGAATCAACAACTGATTGTTGTTCAAGCCCAAAAAAATGTGGTAATCGTCATGTCGATGTTCGATTTGATGGATTCCTAGGTATTTGTGGAGAACATCTTAAAACAGGAAAGTGTAAAAATAAATATTGTAAACGAGCTCATGTTCTTGAAGTTGATTCAATTGATTATACACGTATTTCTAGCAAGTCTACTAATAAGTCTACTAATAATTCTACTAATAGTTTTACTAATAGTTCTATTTGTATTTCTACTACTATTGTGATTTGTTTTGACGTTACATCTGTAAAAGATTTTCCTAAATTACCATTTAAACAGAATACTAAAAAACGGTGTTCAAATAATATGGCATCAAATAATGTCTGGAATAAACCACTACAAATCTTACAAATTATAAAAATTACTAAAGAAAAACCAACAATTACTAAAGAAAAACCAGTAATTAATGAAGAAAAACCAGTAATTAATGAAGAAAAACCAGTAATTAATGAAAAAAAATTAGTAATTAATGAAGAAAAACCAGCAATTATAAAAGTAAAAATATTAATTACAAACGAGCAACCATTAATTGTTAAAGTACAATTATCAATTAATGAGATACAATCAACAATTAATACAAATCTAAAATTATCATCAATTATTATAGATGATGATGGATATATATTAGTGCAACGCAATCGTAAAACTTCTACATCTCCTGTATCAGTAATGTATCCTGAATCAGAAACTTCTTTTTCTCCTATATCATTAACTTCTAAATCTAAATCATCTCCTTTAATGTTTGAGCCTAATATGCTACAAAAGTTACGAAATGATTTTAATAAGTCTCCTACATTTGAAAAAGTTAAACCTAACATATCAAAAAAAGTATTAAAAAAAGAAAATGCACAAAAAAATAAAGAAGAAGTATTAAAATCAAAAGAAAATATTTTAAATAAAAATTCTAAAGATGATTCTGAAAATGAATCTGATTCTGATTCTGATTCTGATTCTGACTATGACTCTGATTCTAATTCTGACTATGACTCTGATGAAGACTATAACTCAAAATTTTGGTCAAAAAAAAAGTAAAAAAGTAATAAAAATATTATCTAACATTTAACAATGTCATTATTAATTTATCCAAATCAATTATTTCCTTTAAAAATGATTAATTCAATAGATTCTTTAAAATTTAATAAAATATTTATTATCGAAGAACCTAGATATTTTATTGACTTTAAGTTTCATAAGTTAAAGTTAGTATATCATAGAGCCTCAATGAAAAAATATTATAATGAATTAAGTAAAAAATTTAATATTGTTTATATTGATTTTAATAATGTTACTAAAGATTTTTATAAAAAACTTAATAATGAATCAACAACTTATTTTAATCCAATTGATCATAACTTATTAACAAAATTAAGTAAATTATTAAATAAAGCTAATATGATTGATAATTTAAATTTTTTATTAACACCTGATGAAATTAAAGAAAATAAAGATAAGTTTTTTCATAATAATAAATATTCACATGATAATTTTTACAAATTTCAAAGAATTAAATTAGATATATTAATGAAAAATAATAAACCAATTAATAATAAATGGTCTTTTGATACTGAAAATAGAAAAGCTTTACCAAATAATATTAAAGAACCAAAATTACCGAAAATAAGAAAAGATAAATATTATAAAGAAGCTGTTGAATATGTAAATAAACATTTTATAAAAAATTATGGTAATACTGATGAATGGATTTATCCTATTGATACTAAAACAGCATTAAAATGGTTAAACCATTTTTTAAGTAAAAAATTATCAAACTTTGGACCATATGAAGATGCAGTTGATACATCAAAACCATTTTTATTTCATTCTGTTTTAAGTCCTATGATGAATATTGGTATTTTACCAGATACGTTAGTTGTTAAAATATCTAATGATTATTATTTAAAACATAAAGATTCTATTCCAATAGCTTCATATGAAGGTTTTATTAGACAAGTTATTGGATGGCGAAACTATGTATATTCATTATATTTACTTGAACCAAATATGTATAATAATAATTTTTTAAATCATAAAAAAAAAATAAATGAAAAATATTGGTTAGCTAAAACAAATATTAAACCAATTGATGATATTATACAAAATATAGTAAAGTATAGTTATGCTCATCACATAGAAAGATTAATGTATTTAGGTAATTGGTTTTTAATTAATCAAGCAGATCCAAAAGAAGTTCATCGTATATTTATGGAATGGACAGTTGATGCATATGATTGGGTTATGGTTCCAAATATTATGGGTATGAGTCAATTTGCTGATGGTGGTAAAATGATGACACGTTTATATTTTTCATCATCAAATTATATTGATAAAATGAGTATTTATAAAAGAAAAAAAGATGAAACTTGGTGGAAATATTGGGATGCAATTTATTATTCTTTTATTAATAAACATCAAGAAATGCTATCTAAAAATTACGCAACCAGTAGACAAGTAGCACATTGGAAAAAAAAATCAACAAAAGAAAAAGAAATATTATTAGACCTTTCTAAATCTTATAATTTTTAATAAAAAATTGAAAAAAATATTATTAATAAAAGTATTATAAATATAAGGCTTAATATTTTTTAATGTTACCAATTAAAATTGAAAAAATTTTAGATCGTCTATTAAATGCTGCTATGACAAGTAATATACGCGATTTTAAATTAGCAGCAGGTGTGTTAGTTGGTTCAAAGTTATTAACACCTTGTTGTGAAAATCAAATGCGTGGATTTTGTAGGAACCATCCTTGTGGTAGTCTCCACGCAGAAGCTCACGCAATTCTTTATTATTTTGGAAAGTATTTGGCTTATTCTCCAAAGATAGGATGGCATTCTAATATGCAAAATAATAAGAAGTTGGACTTGATAGTTGTTCGTTTTAATAATGATTCTAAGCTTTGTAATTCTCGACCATGTTACAATTGTGTTCAGATGATGAAGGCAGTTAATATTAGACGTGTTTATTATATTGATAATAATAATAATTTAATATTTGAATATGTGCGTGATATGGTTAGTATTCACTTGTCTAGTGTTGCTCGGCATATTCACTCATTAAATAATAATACAATTTATAATCCACGTGATCCAACTTTTTTCAATAATTTGCTTAAGAGTATATTTCCATCAACAATTAAGCGTTATAATTTAGAGAAGTTTGTTGAAAATAATCTTTCTCAAGTTCTACCAAAGCATACTCATATTATTAAAACCGAAAAAAATATAACTGTTGTTATAATTTTAGATTCAAATAAGATCAAGGTTATTCAATCAACTATTATTGATTATTAATTTATTTCCATTAATAAAAATTGAAAATTTAATATATTTAATGTTGTTTAATATAATGTTTAACATAAAATATGGAACTTAATATTAATTCACTTTCTTATCAATTTTATAATTATCTATCAGAAAAAAATTTTGATGTTATACAAGATGATATTATCGATAAATATAAATTGAAAACACTTATTGATACAAAAAATAAAGGACTAATTTCATTGATTTTTCAATATGGTATTATCGTAAACAATACCGAAATTATCGAATCAATTAAACCTTATCTAAGTATGAAACGTGATTTTCTACATCTAATTGTATATAACAAACAAGATACTATTAATTGTATTGACATTTTTAAAAAAAATATTAATCTTGAACTATTTCTTCAAAAAGATATCGAATTTTTGATTGAAAATGAACTATATTTTATTCTACCTTGTCTAGAAGGAATGTTTATAAAACTAGATATAGAAGGTTCTGACATTTATAATTCAAAATTGAAAAAATTTACACTTCAAAATACTATGAAATATATTACTATTTTTTCAAAAAAAATTAATAGTAAAATATTTAAAATTTTTAATGATGTAATTAGTAATAATTATGATTATATTATTGATGCTGGAAATATTCTATATTCTCAAAAAGGACAAATCGGTAGTCATTCTATTGAAGATCTTAAAACTGTAATTGATACTTATCCAAATAGTTTGATTATTATTTGTAAAAAACATCTTGAAGATAAAAAAATAGTTGATATTATAAAAGGAAAACTATATTATGCAACTCCAAAGAATATAGACGATGACGTGTTTATTATTCTTGCATATCTAAAAAATCAAGTCAATATTATTACAAATGATAATTTCAAAGATCATACTATTGATGATGATTATTTGCGATATCATATTAATGATATTCTAATTAAATACACAAATAATAATGGAAAATTTACATTTAAACCTATTTGTAAATATACCGAATGTATTCAAGTTATTGATGATTGTGTTTATATTCCTAGCAGTAAAAACGGATTTATTGAAATTGTTATTTAATTTAGATTATTAAATTAAAAATTGTATAATTTATTTTATAAATAATAAATAATTATTATAAATGTCATTTTTAAATTATAGCATAAAATGTGTTAGTGTAACTATTATTAGTTACTTTATATATAATATAATTAAGAAATATAAAAAAAAAGAAATTGTGTATAAAATTTATAATCATAAAAAAAGATTTTTTCTAAAATGGAAAAAATATACAGAAATTAAAATGTTGTATAATCTTGTAGATTATTTAGTATTACAACATAAAAAAGAAATTATATTTAAAATTATTAATCAGAAAAAAAGATTTTTTCTAAAGTGGAAAAAGAATACAGAATTTGAAGTGTTGTCTAATATTGTAGATTATTTAGTATCACAACCTAAACAAAAATAATTTTAAAAATTGAAATAAAATTTTTTTATTTTAAAAATAAGATAGTTAATGTTATTTCAACTTTATACACCTAATACGCATAAATCATTATTATCTTTTAATGATATTTTAATTACTCTTTTAATTATGTATTATACAACAATTTTTATGTTTTGTATTCTAAAGAAAAAACCAAATGATGTGATTAAAGAAGTAATTAAAGAAGTACCTGTTAAAATAATTAAGGAAAAATATGTTGAAGTAATTAAAGAAATAATTAAAGAAGTAATTAAAGAAGTCCCTGTTGAAGTAATTAAAGAAGTCCCTGTTGAAATAATTAAAGAAGTCCGTGTTGAAATAATTAAAGAAGTCCCTGTTGAAGTAATCCATCAAGTTGAATCTATACGATATTTTAAAGAATATGAAAATATTAAAGAATTATTAAATCAAATAGATAAAATATATATTAATAATTCAGAAATGAATAATATAAAAAAATATTACACAGAACATTATGGAAGTGCTATAAATAATTATATTAATCCTAGTTCTTATGTTATTTATTGCATTATGATTGAACTTTTAGATAAAGAAAATGATATTAAAGATAAAAAAAAATACCTGCATAAATATGAAAATGATATAAAAAATTATATTAATCCTAATTCTTACATTATCAATAGATTTATGATTGAACTTTTAGATAAAGAAATTAATATTAAAGATAAATTAAAAAAAGAAACAATTTTAATTGCAAAGAAAGCAAATTTTTTAGATAATGAAATATTAAAAGATTTTTATACTAAATATGAAAATAACTTCAATAAAATATTAAATTGTATGTAATATATAAATTACTTTATTTCTTAAAAAAAATGAAATATATATTTCTTAATTTAAAAATAATATATTTAGTAATGCCATATAACATATTAGATGAATTATTAATATGGTTAAGTACAATTTTAATTACTTTTTTAATTATTTATTTTACAACTATTTTAATATTTTATATTTTAAAGAAAAAATTAACAAAAATAATTGACGACGAAATGTTTATTGAAATAATTCCTGTTGAAATTATTAAGGAAGTTGAAGTAATCAAGGAAGTGATCAAAGAAGTTGAAGTAATCAAGGAAGTTGAAGTAATCAAGGAAGTAATCAAGGAAGTTAAAGTGATCAAGGAGGTAATCAAAGAAGTTGAAGTGATCAAGGAAGTGATCAAAGAAGTTGAAGTGATCAAGGAGGTAATCAAAGAAGTTGAAGTAATCAAAGAAGTTGAAGTAATTAAGGAAGTGATCAAGGAGATTGAGGTAATTAAGGAAGTGATCAAGGAAGTATATGTTGATGTTGATGATTATATAAAAAAATTTATTACAGATTTTGAAGAAATTAAAAAATTAAATAAAAAAAGAAATAAAATTACATTAAATTTAGATGAAAAAAATATATTAAATGAAGAGGTAAATGTAATACATTGTAAAATTAATCCTTTTAATAATAAATGTATTAATATAATAGAATTAAATATATTAAATATAATGAATTTTATGATAAAATATCACTATAATAATAAAATTAATAATGAAAAAAATAATATTAACAAAGAAATACTTAATTTTGTAAAAAAAGTAAATTTTTTTGATAGTAATGAATTAAAAGAATTTTATACTAAATATAAAAATATACTTGATAAGTAAAATTTATTTACTTATAAAATTTATTTACTTATAAAATTTATTTACTTATAAAATTTATTTACTTATAAAATTTATTTACTTATAAAATTTATTTACTTATAAAATTTATTTACTTATAAAATTTATTTACTTATAAAATTTATTTTTTATTATTAACATATAATTTATAAAAGTCTAATCTAATAATAAATTTAATCGTTGTAAAAGAAAACTATTTTCTTTATCTTTTTTAATAGTTAATGAATTATTTGATTTAATTATTTTTATAATAAAAGTATCTAAATCAAATAAGTAGTAATATGATGTATAAAAAGAAGAATTCATTATAATAAATTATATATTAATTTAATATTTCTTGCTAGATTCCTTGCTGGATTTTTTGCTAGATTTCTTAGCACCACCCGACATTTTTTTACTGGATTTCTTCGATGATTTCTTGGTAGATTTCTTAGCACCACCCGACATTTTTTTACTGGATTTCTTCGATGATTTCTTGGAGGATTTCTTGGAGGATTTCTTGGAGGATTTCTTCGATGATTTCTTCGATGATTTCTTAGTAGATTTCTTAGCACCACCAGACATTTTTTTACTGGATTTCTTGGAGGATTTCTTCGAAGATTTCTTGGAGGATTTCTTGGAAGATTTCTTGGAGGATTTCTTGGAAGATTTCTTCGAGGATTTCTTGGTAGATTTCTTAGCACCACCAGACATTTTTTTACTGGATTTCTTCGAGGATTTCTTCGAGGATTTCTTGGTAGATTTCTTAGCACCACCAGACATTTTTTTGCTGGATTTTTTGCTAGATTTTTTGCTGGATTTTTTGCTGGATTTTTTGCTGGATTTTTTGCTGGATTTTTTGCTGGATTTTTTGCTGGATTTTTTGCTGGATTTTTTGCTGGATTTTTT